>MDTC01132058.1_pt1 | contig 10337 bp, 7 predicted proteins | sample 811181 | NCBI WGS metagenome assembly MDTC01 (sample SAMN05326644, study PRJNA326480) | marine metagenome | isolation source: seawater | place: Pacific Ocean: North | collected 2011
CCAACCAAGGTTCCACCATCGCAATCGGTTCTGCGAGCCGCTCATTGTGAATGAAGTCAACGGAACATGATGGGAGAAAACCTTTGAAGAGGGTAAACGCATCTGCTGTTCATGGCGAAGAAGAAGGGGGGTTTCGGCCGATTCATCGGCGCGCTCACGGGTACGCCATATGAACGACTTTTGAAACAAGTTGACAAGCTTGTTTCAGAACATGAGGGTAATGACCGTAAACTTGCCCGCACGCTCAACAAACTTGTTACAATCGTTGGTGAAAACTACGAGCAAGAAAACATCGATGAAGAAGAGCATGACCTCATCATTGAAGCCATTGAAGAAGCAGATCCTGAACGCCGTTCATTTGGAAAGTTATCTGAAGAAGATGACTCCTTTTACTCCGGTGCAGTTCCTGATGCTCCAGAATTAAAACTCGGCAAGCGTAAAAGTCTCGATGACCTAATGCAATCAAAGGGTGATGAGTTTGTTGGTAGCTACGGGCGTGATGAGTTTGAAGAATTCAAATCTCGAATGACTGATGATTTTTTTGCAGAATCAGATGATGCAATACGTAAAGGCGACCATGAAGCACCTGTCGCTAAAGAGAACAGGGTTTTTGGCGATGAAAACGAGGAACTTGAACAACTCAAACAACAGATCTCACAAGAAACAGGTCTCGTTGACCCAAATGCAGAGGAAGAAGACGAAGAAGAACTCGAAGGATACTCTATTGACGAAGATGGTGTTGAATGGTTTGAAGATGAAGATGGCTATTGGTGGTATCGTGAAGAAGGCCAAGACGATTGGCAGCCTTACGATGAAGATTGATTACTCTGTCTAGGAAAAATCACGTAAATCGGGTAAGTCGCCTGCTCGCCTACGCCGAGACTGAACTTGGTTTCCGCGTCCAACGTGTTGCATCTCTGGCATATTTGGATTGCCGAGGGTTGCAGCCAATGCTTTCTTCTTTCGAATATCGGTATATTGCCATATAAAACTCAATAAAAACAGTACTGAGATCATGAGGAGCGTAGATGTATTGGAAGGTGTGAGAAGTTTAAGCGATTGGCCAGAGAGCAAAAGAACTGCACTCATCAATCCAAGCGAACCAAGTAGGGAAGAGACGAGAACAGGTAGAATATTACGAACAAAACGAACAGCGAAAAAGGCGATAATGGCCATGACTCCAGTAATCAATTCTGTATCGACGACTTCAACACCATTTTCATTCAAATATACGAAGAAACCACTGAAACTGATGTAGATAAAGAAGCCAGCCATCATTCGAATACTCATTTGAACGGTAGCTGCCATAATCGAAGCACAGATGACAATGAGTACTCCCATGACATAGATGGTCTGGTCTTGTCGAACTGGAACATTATTGGCAATCAGTTGTTCATAGACTAATCCGGTTAAGACGTAGCCAATTCCAGCACCGGTAATAGCTGCGGCGAATTGAAGCCTCTCGTGGCCTTTGAAAATGAGGAAAAGCGAAATGAGAAGCATAATTGGGCCAAGTATCGGGCCTACGCTTTCAATTTCTTGGAACAATGTCGAACCAAAATCATCGACACCCCCTGTTGCCATGAACCTCCGTTAAGCGATGAGTCTTTAGCATTCTCGCCCATTTGGGTGGAATTCAAGTCTTTACTCTCAGGAAGGAATTGGTTGTTGTTCCCACCAAGCAGGAGCTAAGAACCACCGGTCATCGTCAATTGGCCGATCAATCATTGGCAAGCCGATGGTGCCACCGTTTACAACAAGGCCTCCTGCTGCATTTGAGGCACAAGGCCCTGGCAGGTAATCTTCACCTGATTCAGTCAAATCGATTCGTAACGCATGACCTTCTGGGAGAATAATATCCAGAGGATTGAACTCCATGAGCATCGTGTAACTGCTTGCTGGAGCAGTTACTTGGGCATCGTATCCTCCATCGCGATAGCGAATATCCATCGTCGCATGACCAAGCCTTAGGTTGGTTGTATCATCATACATGGTAGCGAAAATCTGCCCTCCATTGCACAGTTGAGTTGTCACATCCAAATGCAAGGTCGGAAGTCCTGAAATGTGTGTTTCGCTGTCAAAGACTGGGCTGGTCATCGAAACCGATGAGCCCAAGCCGTTCACAGTACCAGTCGCCCCAGTCCAATCGCTTGAAAGGTCTTGAAGTAACAATTCGACGTCAGCTGGCGGCCAAGTTTCCTCAACATGCCAGCGCCCATCGTTGGTTTGAATCTGAACCATCGGTTCTGGTTCTTCTCCGATGTCTTTGAGATAATAATTGAACCAACCATAGAGTTCGACTGCCCAATCCATACGGCTCATGTTTGGATAAGCCTCTTTCCCGTATCCCTCTGAAAGTTCATTGTGGCGATCTGGTTGGTCCGGATAATTGTGAGCCCATTGACCAGATATTGCTCGAGCATTGATACCAGCATCACGAAGCAACTGATACGTCGGGAAAGCATGGTAAGGGTCAACGTTCCAATCTTGTAAGCCCCATACTAAGTAGACACTGCCTCGGTAGTTTTCAAGCACGTCAGGCAAGTGTCGACGCTCGTCCCAATAATCAGACCAATCTGCCCCTCCAACCTCTGCCCAGCCCCAAGTGCTCCACGGATTAAGTGGCCCAATCAAATCATCACTACAAACTCGCATATCATCGGTCGTTAAATCGGTGGTAGCCGCTTGATAGGCAGCATCATATCCCATTGCTCGAGCCTCTGATGAACCGTTGCGATAGAACATTTCCTGAACGCCGATTGAGCCTGAGATTGGAACGATGGTTTTGAGATGCGGTGATGGGTTTTGTGCCGCCTCCCAGTTTGTAGTACCGGCATAGGATTTCCCCATCAGCCCGACATTTCCATTTGACCAATTCTGTTGACCCAGCCAGTCAGTGGCGGCTTGTATACCGACTTGCTCGCCCAGTCCTTTGACATCTTGACAATGCGTTGATTGTCCAGTGCCGAATGTGGATGCTTGAGCAAAAGCATAACCATGCGGCAGGAAGGTGTCATAGACCCACTTTCCTACGCCGCCGTCAGGCACTGTATTTGGAGAAGAATCATCACCAACCCCTGGCATTCCTTCACCACCAAAATCGTAGTATGGGTGTATGGTCATGATAACAGGTATTTTGGTTTCTTCTGGAACATTAGGTAGCCAAAGTGCAATGTGCATTAAAGCAGGGCCGGGGAATCCAGCATCTTGTTCACTTGCTGGCAATTCCACTTCGATGAAGTGTTCGGTATAGGGCAGAGCTTCATACGTACCATTGACAGGTAATTGTGCCCGTAAGGTATCCATTGGCAGGTCCATTGTGTGACGCTGTTGAAGTGGCGTATTCCACCACTCTCCGCTGAACTCATCTTCGGTGACACTGTTCATCAATGAGTCACCAAAAGTCATCGCCAAGAGGAGGAATACGATGGCAACTGCAACCGTTGACAGAGCTGAAGAATTCAACTGACGGCGCCCTTCACCTTCAGACGCAGAACCATCCAAAAGACGGGCAGGTTGAGAGATAATGACGGCATCGAGAACTGCCTCCACATCTTGGTCAGAGCCCTCAGCCATAATGCTCCCAACACCTTGACCGTCAAGAGCATGACGCTTGGGCGCTCAAGATTCAGCTGCCGCAGCTTCTCGTGCTTTTCGAGCATGAGTAAATGAGCGAATACAGGCAAAGGTGTAGACTCCACCAATTACAATCATCAATAATTGAGCGATTGTTGAGGCAGAAAGGTCGTTGGTAACAAGTCCTCTGATACCCATCAAACCACCGAGGAAGGTGAGAAGACCAAAGACGACTGCAATGTGCATCCAAAAATGAGCCCGTTCAGGTTGACGTGTTGCCATGACGCTCATTGCAATCAATGGAATTCCGAAGAAGGCTGGAATGAGGGAAGTCATGCTGGTCATACCTGTGCCTAGATAAAAACCGAGACCTTCGACTACTAATGCTCCACCGACAAGCAGTGTCAATCGTGGTATTGTTTGTCCGAGAAAAGTAAAATCGCTCATGCACGGTGGTGGGTTCAACAGACTTTTGAGAATGCCGGTATCATCTGCCATCAAGCGAGCGATTCATGGGGGAGTACTCTCTGGGCATAGCATGAAAGGACGCTTGGCTTTGCTTCTCGTTCTCAACTTACTTCTGATGAGTTGTGGGACTGTAGGCTCTGCAGTGGCCGATGAACAAACCCCTTGGCGGTCGGTGGGTATCGATCCAGATCTGTGGACTGATGGTCCTGATGAAGAAGATACACCGATGAAAGAAACCTATCAGGGTAATGCTGTTTTTGAAATCCAAGTATCGTATGTTCCAGGTCACGGAATTGATAGAGAATTTGGCACGATTACACTCGAATTGTTTGAACAATGGGCGCCTATCACGACTGCCAACATGATTAAAAATGTCGAATCGGGAATTTATGATGGCATCTTTTTCCACCGTGTCATTGATAATTTCGTCACGCAAGCTGGAGATCCAACATGCAAAAGAATTGGCCTCTATCCAGTGACCAGTCCGGAATGTGGAGGCGGTGGAACGGGCACAACTATTCCTCTTGAACACGATGAAAACCTTTCACACGTCGATGGTGCGATTGGGATGGCTCGAGGCCAAGAGCAAGACTCTGCAGATTCTCAGTGGTACATTGCCGAAACTGAAGCACATGGCCTTGACCCAGAAAATCGCGAAGATGGCGGCTATGCAACCTTTGGAATCGTACGAAACGGAATGACGCATGTTCGGGGAATTGCAACCACTCCTTCTTCGGACGACCCTACAGGGTCTGAAGACATTGACAACCCATTCTCGTCCGCTGGTCGACCAATGTATGAGGTGACTGTGCTCTCCGTATCGATGGTCGGTGTATCGGACCCTGACGGAACACTCCGCTTCGTTCAAGAAGAATCCAGTGAAGAGACTGGGTTTTTCTCATTGCTCGAAGATGTGTCAATGGTTATGTCTAGAGGTTCATTTATGATTGGAGCAGCCATCGTAATCGGCCTGTTTTTCTTTGCTAGAATCGACGCTCCACTTTCACTGGAAGAGCCCAGCACTCAGGTTACAATTGATGCTGTATTGTTGGATAACTCAACATAACTCAAGGTTCGAAGTTGTCGAGACTTCTCGGCACTCTACATCTAAAACAACATGCCAAACGTGGGGTGAAAACCACTTGACTCGCTCAAGATGAGGTGCAGTTAGATTCCACTCACGACCGAAGTCAAGGGCATATTTTTCAAGGGTTTGAAGCGTTGATTTTTGCCATTGTTCAATATCATCTTTGTGAACATTCATGTGAATATGTAACCATCCGCCACTTGGCTTAAGGCAGCGAATCGCATGGTCCCAAACCGCTTCGGATGAGGGCAAGAGACCCAGGTGACACCGATCTGCTTGATTGTAAAGTTGAGGCAAAGACACCTGATTATCTCCTTCATGAATGGTTATGTTTGGCTGAATATCATTCGCCTCGCAAGCCCACTTGAGACCCGTGATTGAATCGGGGTTTATCTCACAAGCATGAATGTGTTTGGCTTTACTACGCAGCGCCATGTGAAGAGTATAGTAACCGACACCTGCATAGGCATCAACTACAACTTCGCCTTGCATATCTATCATACCAATTCTCCGACGCTCCGTCACATTACCGGAAGAAAACATCACTTTTGTCGTATCGAAACCAAAGTGGATTCCGTGATCTAAAAACTCGACCCATCCACTCTGACCAACGAACATCTCCGTTTGTGAAGTGCGATGCTTGTCCTTTGCAATTGGATGTTGTCGAGCAAGTCGGTTTCCGCCTAGAGATTGTGCTACATCTTGCCAAAATCCGAGCGTTTCAAACGGTGAAAGACTTTCAATAAATTCACTCCACCCACTAGATTCGAAGGCGGTTTCAGGGAGAATTACCAAATCGCCGAGCAACTCCCATTTTTTAGGAAGGTTGGAAAGAAGTGATGAATCTCCCCTTTCTTGGAAAGACGAAAGCCATTCTTCAACCGTTCGTGATAATCGTGCATGGGGGTTCATTGAATCCTCAGACTTTTCGAGTGGTATACAATCTATTATAATCTCAAAATCAAAGTTCGAACTGATTATTTTACGAACATGTGATTCAGACTGAATGGAGTTGAAAGGGAGCGCAAGCATCTCCCCACTTAGCTGCGGATTCAAAGCGTTTTCAAGTAATCCTTGCTCTTCTAAAAAAAGGTAGAGGTCTTGCCCATGTTCTCGTGAACAAAGAACAACATTTGCCTCGACCAATTGCGTATTGGAATCGGCCATGAACTCTGCGAGGAGAGCAACGACTTTGAACATGGCGTGCTAACCTCTGCCTATGTCGGATGGTCGCGGACAGCAAACCGTATTGGGCAATTTTGTATCGATACTGATGATTTTACTGATGACGATGCACCTCTACGCGCCCTTTGCTTCTGCTGCAAATATGGCTTCATGCGAGGTGCCACTCTCTTCTCCCGGCTCATGTGACGAATACGATAGTAGTGACGACATGACGCCATTCCAACAAGATTGGATTGAAGGAACCTATGATTTCACATTGAATTCCACTTCAACGATTCGTCTTGAATTAGTTTGGGCATTGCGAGAATTTAACCTCGAAGCGCTTGGACTCGGTGCGATTAGTGCCGCGCTGGCTATTGATGGCCTCGATGAAAACGACGGGGCACCTGCTGACTTAATTCGAGACCAATTTGATATAGAAATTGCTCCATCTGTGACGGTTAAAGATAAATTGATTATTGAGATTAATAAGGAAATTAAGAATTCAGTGGAAAGTGGGTTTGGAGATGCGACAACCTCGACTGGATATTTTGACACCTACACCAACGCTGGAACAACAATCGCTTGTTCAACCGACCCTTCAACAGATTCGTTTGATGAGGGTGCTGCGGAAAACAATGTGTTTGAACCGCCGATTTGCCTCAGGAGTGTCGTCTATATTTCGGTTTCTCAAGATTCTTTTAATCTCGTTTCCAATGGAGACTTAGACTTGGAAAGAGCATATCAAGGTCTCTTGACAATGGGCACTGAAGTGACGACAATGTTCAGTTTGTCCGGTTTACCAGGACACAAATCTTCGTATTCATTCAACCCACCACCCTATGCCACAATCAAGAGCGTTGACGCAAACGGCACACGTGCAGCACGCCCGGGCCCACCTGCATACTTCGCAGGAGAATGGGAAATCGACAACAGAAATGCGGCAATAGGCGGCGGTAGTGTCGCCTTACCTATCGAAGTAGAAATGATGCACAGAAACAGAAGTGACACAACCACAGTCGTGATTCCGGCCAATGAAAAAGCACTTGACTTACAAATCAAACTTGACCTGAGAGATGAGTCAGCAGCTACGCTTGATTTTGTTGTAGCACTGCATTATCTTGATGAGGCAACAATGACCGATTGGGGAATTTCAATGATGAGTGTAGCCGAGCGTGCAACAATGAAACAAGTAACTGCTGATGGTATACGACTTGCTTATCATAACGGAATTGTCGATTTATCGAACATCACAAGTCAGTTCCCGGTCGATACTATCGCGGAGGGCGTCTCATCCACCGTCGCCGGCATGGAGACGATTCAAATGAACGAGATGACTTGGGTTTCCGAATCCGTTTCTGCTGGCATCGAAGGACCTGTTGGTGGGCTCAATTTCACTCACAGAGGTACTCCGGGATGTACTGAAGAACTAATTGTTCCGCCGTCAGAGCCACTCCACTACTGTCTCAAGGGTTCAAATGCGATGTCGTATGAAAACCCAGTCTATCTTCGAACGACAAGCCAACCGTTTTCAATGCGTTTACTGGATATCTTGAAAGAAAATAATGAGCAAGAAACCGTTGAAGAATTCCTTAATGTTCTCACCAATGAGGACTTCCGTCGCGTGATGAATTCAGGTATTGAAATTGAAACTGCATTAGACAGCAGTTATCTTTCTGCAATCGTCCCGAGTAACTTGCCGCCAAATGAGTTGACATTGGAAATAATCCTTCCAACATGGATACAAACCAAAGATGGTCTTGACCGTATCACGCTTCAAGATTCACTTTATGGCGATGACCAGATGAACATCTCGTTCGCTGGAACAGCCCCTTATGATTGGCGCAATGTCATTAAAAACAGCGATAATGAAGTGGCTTGCTTTTCCAATCAATCGACGTGTGTTGCCAGTTCAATGAAAATAGACGCAATGTCGTTCAACTTCAATGAATGGGACCGTTCTGTCTCCTTCGAGTTTGGCATCGATGCAGGCGTGTCTATGCACAGAATTGGAATCCCGCAAGATAGGATTCCGACGTATGGTGAACACAGCATTTCGATGGCGGCTATTCCTTCCGACTTAGTTCGACTCGGAATTGATCTTTCAAGCCGTCTTGATGACCCATATAGCCGCACAATAGAACTTGATTTCCTCTGCAGCATAAATTCAGATGAAGCGTTTAATCTTACAATATGTAATGAAAGCATTACCTTCGCCTTTACCAGCGTAGGGCTTGTCAATTTCGTTGCGCGTATGGGTGAGGTTTTGACTGATTATGTTCAGCAATCTATTCAATATTTGACCACACAGCAAAACTCTCGATTTAAGACCGTTGATTTGAGCGCCTTTGCCGTCAATTTTGAATTAGCGAATGTTGGTGCACCTGACCTCATTGTCTCGGATAATGAGGGCATTTCACTCTCGATGAATATCCCTCGTGTGAAATTCAAATTAGCCGTTGATGGTGACCTGGGAGAAATGTTCTCGGGTAATTTCGACTCAACAGAATTGTCTCTCACCACTAATGCTCTGCGTCAAACATTACTATGGCCCATGACCTCAATGATGCAATCGTTTTCTGATGTATTGGTCAATGGCGTCATCTCCTTATCAGGAATTACTTCACCAACCGATGATGCTTCTGTAGATCCCTATTCAATTCCAATATCAACCACAAGTTTCCTCAATGAAGAGTTCCAAATTGCTTTCAATGGCCCAATGACGATTCATATGCCGAAAGGGATTCGGCTGCTTGAGTTAAATTCGGAAGCAGGCAATATCGAAGAAAGAAAGGTCGATGGTCGTCAAGAAATCACATACAATATGCCGTTTGGAAATGTCGAAGACACCATCACATTCAGAGTCCAAGTTACGTGGTATTTCTTTTTCCTATTCCTTTGGAAATACATGGCCATTTTTGCTATCTTGCTCCTGCTTGGTGTTCGTAGATTCCGAAGAAAGCGAGCGCGGAAGAAGGCAAGACGAAATTATTCAAAAGCACGTTCTGCCGAAAAAGTAAGCATCAATCAAAATGAATTTGCTGATTTATCGGGATTCCATAGCAAAGGCATTCATGGAGACATGGAGGACTTGAAAGATTATTCTGGAGGAGCAAGTCCAGCAATGCCTGCAGGGCAAGCCGGCTTCGGAATCAGTGCTGTTCGGCAAAAAGAAATTGACAATGACATGTTCAACTAATCATTGTTGCATTGCTTCATGAATTCGTTGAGCCAAAGAAGGCCCTATGCCTGGGACGGTCTTCAAGTCTTGAAGTGAGGCATGTGCCACGCCCTGCCTGCCACCAAAATGCCGCAGTAAATTTTGCATCTTCTTCGCACCTAATCCTTCAACTTCTTCCAATGGATCTTGAAGACGACTTCGGCTTCGTCTTTTGCGATGGAATGTATTGACAAAACGATGAGCTTCATCTCGAGCGTGAACCATTACTCTGCCCTTGCGATCTAAAACAAGAGACGGTTGATGATTACGGAACACTGTTTCTTCTCTTTTGGCTAAAGCAGCCAACTCGAATCGACCGAGAATTCCGTGTTCGTCCAACAACTTAGAAATCGTTGAAAGATGCGTCTCTCCACCGTCGAGAAGAACGAGGTCTGGCCATTCGTCCTGACGCTTTAACCAGCGTTCGACAACTTCACGCATCATACGTAAATCATCCATAGCGTCACTCTTCACAGTATATTTCCGATATTCTTTTTTGTGTGGACGGCCATTACGGAAAGTAACACTTGCTCCAACTCGTTCATCACCCAAAAGTTGAGCCATGTCAAAGCAAACAATGTGGTCGAGTTGTTCCAAACCCAACAATGCTGCTCCTTCATCTGCAGCTCTTTGTTCAAGCGAGCCACTCGTGCGATTACTCAGACGTTCAACTTGAATCACAGCATTTTGTTGTGCAAGTGTTTGTAGCGTTACCAAATCTCCTCGAATGGGAATTCGAACTTCTACATTTGAGCTCCTGCGAGACGAGAGCCATTGTTCGGTGCCATCTGCAAGAGGTTCAGGCGTTAACAACAAGCGTGG
>MDTC01223306.1_pt1 | contig 10336 bp, 10 predicted proteins | sample 811181 | NCBI WGS metagenome assembly MDTC01 (sample SAMN05326644, study PRJNA326480) | marine metagenome | isolation source: seawater | place: Pacific Ocean: North | collected 2011
ACAAGCCAATCACTTCCATTTTTATATGCCTGTTTAGGAGTTAAGACTCTTTTTTGATCGTTTAATTTTGTATCAAATCTTATTCCAGGTGTAATAATTTCTTTCTTAAATACTTTTTTAACTATTTTAATTTCTTTTGCACTACAAACAATCGCATCTAATTTTGCTTTATTTGCCAATTTTGCTTGTTGATAAACTAATTTTTTAACATCTTTATTATAACCGATTTCCTTAAGAGATTTATTATCCAAAGATGTCAGAGTTGTTACTCCAACTAGTTTAGTTCTACCAGAAGCTTTCTTAGCTGCTTTTAATGCTTCCAATCCTGAACTAATATGTATAGTGCAATAATTAAATTTAAGATCTTTAATTGCCTTTATAGCTGCAGAACAAGTATTTGGAATATCTGAAAATTTGTAATCTCCAAAAGTTATTTGATTTTTTAATTGCGAAACAAATTTTCTTCCATTTTTAGAATTTAAAAACTCTAATCCAAACTTGTAACCTACTTTTAATTTAGAAGTTTTTGATTTTTTTATAATTTCTTTTATTTTTGATATATTGGGACTATCACAAGCAATAAAAATTTTATTTTTTTTCATTATTTAATTTTTTAAACAAATCCTTTGCCATTTTGAAGTGAATTGTTTTTTTTTTAGGTGTATTTACTTTTTCTCCTGTCTTAGGATTTCTCGAAATCCTGGCCTTTTGAATTTTTGTAGAGAAAACACCAAAACCTCTGAGTTCTACTCTTTCACCTCTCTTTAAGGTGAGTTTTATTTCATTTAAAATTATAGTTGTAAATTTTTCTAGATCCCTTTTCAGAAAATTAGGATAACTTTCAGAGAGTTTTTTTAAAAGCTTTGATTTTACAATAGCCAATTTACTTAATTTGTATTTTTTTATTTCTTCCCTTTATCTTTATCTTTATTTTTTAGATCTTCTGATAAAGATGAAAATGGTAAGTTTTTTCCAGATCCTTCAGAACCATATTTTTCTAAAGCTTCTTTTTTTTCAATTTCCTCTAGAAGCTTAATACTTAAACTTACTTTTCGTTTATTTAAATCTAATTCAGCTATTGCACAGTCAATTCTTTCACCACCAGTAAATCTTGATGTTCTTGCATCTGCAGCATTAATTGCTATTTGTGACTTTTTAATTTGAAAATCCATTTCACAGCCCTCTGGTCTTACAATTAAACTTTTATTGTCCGTTGATATAATTTTAACAGTTATAGTTTGATTTACAGTTTTATCTTTAAACCAATCAAATGGATCATTTTGTGTTTGCTTTAAACCTACTCTAATTTTTTGTTCTGAAGATTTTATTTCAATTACTTTTACTTTTAGTTTGTCACCCTTTTTATATTTTGCAAGTTCCTCTTCACCGTTATTGAGATAAGTTAAATCATTACAATGTAAGAAAGCATCTACCTCCAAATCTTCTATTCTGAGAAACATAGAGTACTCATTTTTATTAACAACTTCCCCCTCTACAATTGTATCGACTTTAAAACGTTTTTCAAAAGCTTCAAATGGGTTTTCTTGAGTTAACCTATGTGAAATAGCCACTCTTCTTTTTTCTTTATCAATCTCAGTGATTACACATTTAATAGTATCTCCGACTTTAAACATTTTTTTTGCAGAAACATTTTTTTTTGTCCAGCTTAGTTCGCTGCTATGAAGCAGGGTTGTTAAACCCGGTTCCAATTCACAGAATGCACCAAAATCCATTATCTTTACCACTTTTACATCATACTCTTTATTAAGTTCGTAATTTTCAATGTGCTCAAAAGGATCTGGTGAAAGTTGTTTTACTGAGCATCCAACTTGTAATTTTTCTTTATCAACTGATATAACTTTTAGATCGTGTTTTTCTCCAATATTAAAAACTTCATCAGGATGATTTACTCTTGAGTATGAAATTTCCTGTAAATGAACTAATACGTCAAGTTCCCCGTTAACATTAAAAAAGCATCCAAAAGAACTATATCCTTTTACCTCAGCATTTTTAATAATATCCCCAACTTTAAACTTCTCGATAATTTTTGCTTTATCTTCTTTTTTAAATGATGAAATAATTTCTCTTCTGGATACACATGCATTACCTCGAATTTTATCCAGTTTTATCAAAGCAAATTTTTGTGGTTCATTCATTAAGTGGCTTATATCTTTTAGGGGCTTATCACTTATTTGTGATCCAGGTAAAAACATTAATGAACCTGTATCTATGTGTTCAACTATACAACCACCTTTACATTTTGATGTAATTTTTCCCATGATTGGTTCTTTTTTTTCATATGCTTCAACTAATTTATCCCATCCTTTAATTTTTTGAGCCTTACTTGCTGAAACAACTACTTCCCCATTTTTGTCTTCAATTCTTTCTAAAAGTACTGGAATATTTTCACCTATCTTTACTTTTTCACCCCAGCCCATTGTTTTTAATTCATTAATATCCAAAACTGGTTCACTTTTTAAACCTTCGATAAATAAAAATACAAATTTTTCAGTAATTTTATTTATTTTACCTTCAATTATTTTACCCTCTTCAATTTTTGTTTTAGATAGTTGACTGTTTAAAAGCTGCTCAAAATCTTTTGAGGCTTGGTTTGATAAATCTTTATAAATTTCCATTCAAATTCAGTTTGTTGTCCATTATTTTTTTAATTTTTAAAAAACATGCTCTTTTAGTTAAATTTGATGTATTAATCAAGATTGAATCTTTCGTTCTTTTAAGAGGTGAAATTTTTCTATTATAGTCACTTTTGTCACGTATTTTGATACTTTTTAGCACTTCTGCATATGATATGTTTTTATTGAGAGATTTTAGTTCTTTAAATCTTCTTAAAACTCTTATTTTAGTACTTGCAGTTATAAAAAATTTAAACATTGCTTTTTTCATTATAACACTCGTTATATCTCTTCCATCTAAAATACTACCATTAAAATTTTTAGGCGGATGATTAGCACATTTGATTTGAAAACTATAAACAATTTTTCTTATTATCTTATCTTTAGCAATTATAGATGCTTCAGTAGCAACTTTATTAGATAATAATTTTTTATTTTGTAATTTTTTGATATTTAGATCTTTAATTTTTTTCTTTACTAAAGAATAATTAAATTTTTTAGAATGCTTGATTTTAAGATTACCAATAAATCTATATATTTTTCCAGTGTCTAAATAAAATAAATTATAATGTTTTGCTATAAGTTTTGCTTGAGTGCCAGCACCTGCGGCAGCAGGTGAGTCTATTGCAACCTGAATATTTTTGTTCATTTCCATTTAGCTCCCAAAGATTTTAATATTTTTAAAAATCGTGGAAAAGATGTTTTGAAAGAGTCTGAATCATGAATTTTCCAATTTCCTCCAAGTGAAAAAGCTGCGATTGTTGACATCATAAAAATTCTATGATCTTTTAAATAATCTTTTATTAAAAAATTCTTTTTGAGAGTTAAGTTTGGCTGTCCCCATATTTTCAAACCATTATTTTTAATTTTTTTTGTTTTAATTCCCATCATCTTAAGAATTCTTATTCCCCAATCTAATCTTCTAGATTCTTTTTTATTAAGTTCGCCGAGATTTTTGAAGGTACTAACTCCCCTACAAACACTAGCAATTAAAAAAATTAATAAAAATTCATCAATTGCAGTACTGTTTTGATTAGGATTAAGATTAATTCCTTTCAAATTTTTATTTGATTTAACACAAATATCTGCAATCTTTTCTCCTTTATAATATTTTTTATTTAAAAATTTTATTTTTGATCCCATCATGTTTAATACTTTAATAACCCCAGTTCTTGTTGGATTAATATTTACTTTTTTTATTATTAGCGAAGATTTTTGTGACAACAAAGTTAAAACTATAAAAAATGAAGCTGATGAAATATCACCAGGTATTTCATAGTTAAATGGTTTAAATTCATTCAAACCATTAATTTCTATAATATCATAATTATTTTTTTTAGTTATTTTAATTGGTATTTTTAAAACATTCTTAAACATTAATTCCGTGTGGTCTCTCGAGGGTAAACATTTTAATTTTGTTCTCCCTTTAGTTTTGAGTGCAGCAATCATAACAGCAGATTTACATTGAGCAGATCCTAATTTTTCGGTAAATTTAATCGGTTTTAAAAATTTAGTTCCTCTAATTAAAATTGGAAGAGTATTTTTTCTATTTTTGAATTTAACACCAAATAATTTAAGAGGCATAATAATTCGACCCATATCCCTCTTTTTCAAAGATTCATCACCAGTAATTTTTATCCATTTTGGGGAATCAATAAGTATTGAACACAAAAGTCTAGCTGTTGTTCCAGAGTTCCCTGCATTTAAAATTGTTTTATTTGCAAATTTATATCCAAACAATCCTTTTCCAATAATCTCACAGGATTTTTTTTTTGTTTTGATTTTAATACCTAATTTTCTAATACTTTTAATGGCACTTACTACATCTTCTGATTGGAGCAAATTAGTTGCAATACATTTCCCTTTACTTAGCGATGAAAGTAATACAAATCTTATACTTAAAGATTTATCACCATCTACTGATATAGTATTTTCTTTAAAACCATTTATATTTTGGTTAATTGAAATTATATTTTTCACTTTAAATTTTACTTGAACTTAAAATTATCACCAAAGTAATATTTAGTTGCATTTTCATCTCTCATTAATTCATTAGGTGTTCCCTCTGCAACTATTTTAGAGTTTGATAATATTATTGCTTTATCACAAACAACCAAAAGATCTCGGGCCTGGTGATCAGTAATTAGAATAGTCAAATTATATTCTGATTGTAACTTTATGATTATAGTTTGAAGCATTTGAATTGTTTGAGGATCTAAAGCGGCCAAAGGTTCATCCATTAAAAGAATCTCTGGCTCACCTAAAAGTGACATGCTAATTACAAGTCTTCTTTTCATTCCTCCACTTAAAAATTTTGCTTCTACTTTTCTCACTGCATCTAATTCGAATTTTGATATTAATTCCTCAATTTTCAGCTTTCTAGATTTTGCGTCTTTTATTAAAATTTCACCTATAGATTTTAAGTTGTCCTCAGCGGATAAATCTGAAAAATATCCTCCAATTTGAGGAACTAGGGAAATCTTAAATTTTTTTGTTCTTGAATAAATAGGAAACTGAGTAATATCTTCACCATTGATAATTATATTCCCAAAATTAGGTTTTATTACGCCAGTTATTAGATTCATTAATGAGGATTTTCCAGCTCCATTTGGCCCTAATAATCCTATAATTTGGCCTTTTGATATATCCAAGTTTATATTATCTAAAATTAAATGATTTTTTTGAAAAGATAGTGAAATTTTTTTTAATGAAATTAGTGGTTTACTATTTTTAATTTTTGTAATTCTAAATTTTTTTATTACTGACATTTATTTATTTTATAGTAGTTTTGGCAAAAACTTTTTTTTGTTTATCTAACATAAAAATTTTAATATTTTTCGTTATTAAGTCCATCTCTAATATATCAGCTTTAAGGCTATATCCAGGTTTTTTGTATAAAATATTATTAGAAATTCTGATTAAATTTTCCTCTAGGATAGGGGTATTATCATTTTCATTTTTTTCACGTTCTAAAACTAAATAAAGTTCATCACCAATAATTGTTTCTTCTTCTCTTTTAACTTTTACGTTATTTATAAATGTTGTTTCAAAAGTTTTTGTATTAAAATTGGCAAAATCTGATGTTAAAATTATATTTGTTTTGTCAATTAATATTAAACTTGCATTAACATTAGTTAGAAACATTAAATTTGGATTATCTAAATTAATTTCACCAAAATCTGCTAAAACTTGGTAAAGATCGCCTTTGTTGTTATTGAAAGAGTATTGAACATTTTCTATTATATTTTTATCCACACTCTGTACTTTGTTTCCTTTTATATCTGCAACCTTTTTATCTTCTAAAGATTTATTTGATATATAAAAATAGTTGAATATGAACAAAGTAATAAAAAGTAATAAAATAACTAAAAAAATTTGAATTAAAGATTTTTTTGCCATTAATTAAGAAATACCTGCATTTAATAATGTGTGAATATGAATTACCCCTAAAGTCTTTTTTTTGCTTTGATCTTTATGTACACATAAAGTTGTAATTTTTTTATCATTCATTATTCCAAGAGCATTAGCAGCAAGTAAATCTTTGCTTATTGAGATTGGATTCTTGGTCATAAAAGATTTTATTTTTTGTTTTTTAAGATTGTTATTTTTTTGAATAGTTCTTTTAATATCACCATCTGTAAATATTCCTACTGTCTCTTTTTTTTTATTTCTTATAATTGCAACCCCAAGTTTTTTTAAGTTTATTAATTTAATTACCTTTTCTATTTTAGAACTTTCATCTATAAATGGCACTTTATTTCCAATAAACATTAAATCTTCTACAGTTCTAAGTTTTTTTCCTAAATTACCTGAGGGATGAAATTTTTTAAAATCGAGTTTACTAAATTTTTTATGCATCATAAGTGAAATTGCGATTGCATCACCTATTGCCAATTGTGATGTGGTGCTTGATGTTGGCACTATTCCATGACCCGATTCTTTCACCTCAGGTAAATGAAGTTTTATATTAGAGTTTCTATAAAGAAGAGAATTCTTTTTAGACATAATTCCAATTAATTTAATTCTGTTACGATTTGCAAATTGGATTAAATTTCTTAACTCCTCTGTATTTCCTGAATAGCTTAAGAGAATAAGAATATCTTTTTTTGATATTGACCCTAAATCTCCATGCGAACTGTCACTAGCTGAAATTGTAAAAGATGGTATTCCAACAGATGATAAAGTAGCTGAAATTTTAGATGCAATGATGCCACTTTTCCCTACTCCACAAAGAATAACTTTGGACTGACATTTTTGAATTAAATTTATTGTATCATTAAATGATTTTCCAAGGGAATTTTTTACCTTATTGAGAGCTTGAATTTGTAAATCGATAACTTTTTTTGCTATTTTAGTAAAATTTTTTTTCATCAATTAATTAAACTTAATGTGACCAGATATCCTCATTAAAGAATGCAAGATCAAGATCAACTCTTGTTTTTAAAAATTTAAGACAATCTTTATACAAATCAACTCTTTTTTCTCTTTTAAGAATTTTAAATAATTCATCATGAATCTTATGAAGATAAATTACATCATTTGCACAATATTTCAGCTGAGCTGGAGTAAGTTCACCCCCAAAATCTGAACTTTGAAACTGTTTACTGATATCTATATTTAAAAATTCCTTAATTAAAGTTTTTAAGGAATGACTATCACTATATTTTCTTGATAATTTTGAGCAAATTTTAGTATCCAAAATATTGTTGGTATTTGTTTTAAGATAATATTTAATATGTGCCATGTCAGCTCTTCCAAAGTGAAAAATTTTAGTAATTTCATCATCAGATAAAACCTTAACTAAATTAGGAGCTTTATAATTTGATCGATCAAGTTGTATAATATGAGCATCATTTTTTCCCGTGGAAATCTGAATCAAACACAATGGGTCGCGTCTGACATTTAGACCCATAAATTCTCCATCAACAGCTATTAGATTGCCTAATTCTAAATCATCTGGTAAATCGTTTTTGTGAAGTTTAATATCAATATTCATTTTTAATATGTATATATGAAAGCAAAAAATTGTCTAATTTTTGGGGGATCTGGTCAAGTTGGAACATCTCTAATAAGGCGTTTAACTAAAGATAACTACAGAGTTACTGTTGTCACTAGGAACATTCACCAGAAAGGTATTATTCTTAAAACACAAGGTAATGCTGGCTATATCAATATTGTTGAGTCTAGTATATTCGATGAAAATAAGCTTAGAAAACTTTTTGAAAAAGCTGATATTTGTATCAACTTAATAGGAATTTTGTATGAACAAAAAAAAGGTAATACATTTCAAAATATACATAGTATTTTTCCATCTCTTTTGGCCAAACTTTGTAAAGAATATGATTTAAAGCATTTTATTCATTTATCAGCCCTTGGAATAAATGAGGCAATTGACTCAAAATATGCAGCAAGCAAACTTGAAGGTGAAAAAAATATTTTAAATAATTTTCCATTAGCAACAATTTTAAGACCTTCTCTAATTTTTAGTGTGGAGGATCGTTTGACTACCCATTTTCTAAGTTTACTTAATAAATTGCCAATGTTCCCCCTTTACTATGAAGGAAAAACAAAATTTTCCCCAATTCATTGCTCTGATGTAACTGATACAATCCACTATATAGTTTCTAAAAATATTTACTCAAATATTATTGAATGCACAGGGCCAGAAGTAATTACTTTTAAGGAACTTTTAGAAAGATTACTAAAACTAATAAATAAAAAAAGGCTTTTAATTCCATTCCCACTATTGTTGGCAAAATTAACTGCAAGAGTCTTTGAATTGATGCCTAACCCGTTACTTACAAGAGATCAGTTAAGACTTTTAAAATATGACAATGTTGCGTCTGGAAAATATAAAACCAATTCAGATATTGGAATTCCAAGTGTTAGGTTTTTTGATGAAGAGGTCAAGAAATATTGTTTTATGTGGAGAGAAGGGGGCCAATATTCTAAAGAAGAATATAAATCAAAAAAAAATTTTGAAAAAAAAATAAGTTAAGTATCTTAAGCTGATTTGATCTTTTTTTCTATAAATTCTGGTATCTCACTTTTTTCAGTCGCATCCTCTTTCTTACCTTTTGGTTGATAAGCGTACAACAAGTGCAATTTACAATATGAAAAATCTTTCAAAGATGATCTTCCACAAAAATAGAAATCCTTAGAGTCAGGATGATTTATTGGCCATTTACAAACTTCATCAGTAAGTTCTTCTAATTGTTTAGGATTTTCTGGTTCAAAATCCTTTTCAATTATTAATGATTTAAATTTATTTTTTCTACCTCTCTTATTTTTGGTATTTTTTTCTTCTAATGAATTTTCAAAACCTTGGCTTGAAGTAGCAGTTCTAGTTTTAATTTTTGCTGATAAATTTAATCTATGAGCTTTACCAATAACTGCATTTCTACTAATACCACCTATAATTTCTGCTATTTGGCTTGCAGTATTTCCTTTTCCCCAGAGCTCTTTTAATTTAGCAACTTTTTCATCTGTCCAGCTCATAAATATCTATATAATGTGTTATTTATTAATGACAACACAATATAGTGATAAATTTTTTTAATAAACAAGTAATTATTCAGAGTTATCAACAAAAAATGAAAGAATTGTTTTTATGAAATTCAATCGCAACTTGCATCAATATATTTTAATTTATAGAAGATAAGCAATATGAGTTTTCTTGCAAAAAATTATAATAGAAAAAAAATATCTTTTCTCAAAGGAAAAGGAAGCTTCTTGTATGGAGCTAATGGGAGCAAGTATTTAGACTTTGTTCAGGGCATAGCAGTAAATTCATTAGGCCATGCCCACCCAAGATTGGTAAAAACTATTAATAAACAATCAAAAAAACTTTGGCATGTTTCTAATGCATTTATTATTCCTGAGGGAGAAATTCTTGCAAAAAAAATAGCAAAAAAAACATTTGCTGATTATGTGATGTTTCAAAATAGTGGAGCGGAAGCTACAGAAGCTGCAATAAAAGTTGCTAGAAGATATTTTTATTCAATCGGAAAACCTTATAAAAATAGAATTATATGTATAAAAAATTCCTTCCATGGAAGAACATTAGCAGCAATCTTTGCTAGCGGTTCAAAGAAAATGACAGAAGGTTTTGGACCCAAAATTCCTGGATTTGATCATGTTCAATTTAGAGATTTTAAGCCTAGATTTCCAAATATTAAGAATAAAATAAAAAAAGATACAGCAGCAATTATGGTAGAAACTATAATGGGTGAGGGAGGTGTGAAGCCAATACCTGATAAATGTTTAAAGTATTTAAGAAAAATTTGTAATGAAAAAAAGATATTACTAATTTTAGATGAGGTTCAATGTGGTATAGGCAGATCAGGTGATTTTTTTGCATTTGAAAAGTCAAAAGTAAAACCAGACATTGTCCCAATAGCAAAAGGAATTGGAGGTGGATTTCCTATTGGCGCGGTATTAATGAATAAAAAGGTAGCATCTGGAATGGTAGCGGGCACACATGGATCAACTTTTGGAGGAAATCCGTTGGCTATGGCAGTTGGAAATACAGTTATGGACATAGTTTCAAACAAAAAATTTTTGAACAATGTTAAAAAATTATCTAAATATTATCTTTCAAATTTAAATTTACTTAAAGAAAAATATCCCAGTATCATTAAAGAGATAAGAGGAAGAGGTTTTTTAATTGGAGTACAGCTTCATAAAGATCAAGCAAAGTTTAT
>MDTC01126252.1_pt1 | contig 10335 bp, 9 predicted proteins | sample 811181 | NCBI WGS metagenome assembly MDTC01 (sample SAMN05326644, study PRJNA326480) | marine metagenome | isolation source: seawater | place: Pacific Ocean: North | collected 2011
ATCTGATCTGTTAACATAATCTCTTAATAGGTAAGCCCATGTTTCCCATATTGGGGATAAATTTTTTGAATACTCAGAAGGTACATCAAGAGGTGTTTCAGGTATTTTTATTTCGTAATTCTGTAAAACATTGAGATCTTCGCTTTGTTCTGTATTTTCGGAATTTGAGCATCCAGAAATTATAATGCAAATTATAAATAATAGAATTGGTTTTGAGATTTTTGGTAAATTCATGTTAATGATATGTATTTAAATAATAAAATTTAATTTTATCATTCTTTAATTTAATTATCTAAAGTTATTATTTTTAAGGATGAAAATTTAAGGTAATGAATTGTTTAGATTAAAAAGAATTTTATTCATAAATTAAATTTTTAACTACTTAATTTGAAAAAAAAAATAAATTTTATTATAATTTATTTATTCATTTGAAAAAAAATTGAAAAAAATATGAATAATGATTTGATAAAAAGAAAACGCATATTTAGAGGATATCCAAAGGATACATTGGAAAATACAATTGTTGATGCAAAAATTATTGAAGAACAAAATGCTGGTTTTTCTATAAAAAAGCGTTCATTGGGTAAATTATGGGGCGTTTCTGTGCGAAGTAGCTATTATACTGAAAAAATTAATAATATGCGCTTATATGGCCTTACTGATGCTAAAAGAGATACCGAAATCATAAATTTAACAGACCTTTGTAAAGAAATTGTAGATCCAACCGATGCTCCCGAGCAATTATCAAGAGTTTTGAAAGAATCTGCTTTGACTCCAACGCCATTTAAGGAATTTTATGAATTGTATCAAGCCAAAAAATTACCTTCATACGATAGTATAAAAAGACTTGTATTGGAAAAAATCAATATTATTACTAAAGATACTATTGATGAATTTTTAGAAATTGTTATTTCCAATGGCTTATTTTCAAATTTAATATCTGAGGATGGAGACAACAGATTTGTTAATCAGCTAGATAATAATATAAGTTTATCTCCGAAGTTAGACAATATAGATTTATCTTTTAGCGGAGAAATAGATAGTAATGTTGGCAATCCTGATTTGCCTATTAATACAATATCCAGATTAGATAACAGGCCTACTTTACTTCCAAAAACGAATCAAATAAATCTGATGTATTTTGAAGATACTGATATTTTTGATATTGTTAAATCTACATTGAATTTATTAGGAATACAATTTTCTCTGCAAAAAATTGTATTTGGTGAAAGTGGTTTTGATTTTAATTTTATTAAATCTCAATCAGAACTAAATTCTATATTTATTCTGAACAACAATAATTTAAATACTGAAAATAATAAATACTGGATGCATATAGGTATGGTGTTTGGGCATCTAAATGAAAAATGTATATTTATTGATTCTAAGTCTAATTCTAATATAGAGATTGATGATTTAGATTCAGAAGTATTGAAACTTGATGATAATAATTCAAGTGAATCAAAGCTATTGCTTATCTTAAGATTAATTGAAAGGAATGTCATAGAAGTAAATATTAAATAGAACTTTACATAATATTTATAGTGCGAACATAGACGCTAGGATATTATTGAAGCTATTTACCCTATTTGATCAGTTATATAAGATAACTTGATTACTAAATCTTCTATATTCATTCTTTTCAATGCTGATATAGCTACTATATTTGAATTTTGATTGGTTTCTAATTCATTTATATTCTTTTTATAATCCTTCAATTTATCTATCTTATTTAAAACAATAAGCGTTGGTTTTTTATCGTAGCCTAAATCTTCTAAAATTTTATTAGATGTCTCAAATTTTTTACTTAACTCTTTATCACTAATATCAAGCACATGAATTATTAAATTTGAATCTTCTATTTCTTCTAAAGTAGCCCTGAACGCCGCTACTAACGTTGTCGGTAATTTATCAATAAATCCAACTGTATCTGAAAGTAACAAATTATTATTCAATTTATATTTATTAGATAGTTTTCTTGTTGTAGGATCCAGTGTTGAAAATAATCTGTTTTTAGATTCAATGTTTGAATTTGTTAATGTATTTAATAACTGGCTTTTACCTGCGTTAGTATAACCAATGATAGATGCAGTTAAAAACCCTGATCTATCTCTGTTTTTTCTGTAATTTTTCCTGTGTTTTCTTACTTTTTCTATTTGATCTTTAATTGTTTTTATTCTATTTCTTATTAATCTACGATCCGTTTCTATTTGTGTTTCTCCAGGACCTCTTGTACCAATTCCTCCTCCTAATCTTTCAAGATGACTCCATTGTCCTGCTATTCTTGGCAGTAAATATTGATGCTGCGCTAGTTCGACTTGTAATCTACCTTCTTTTGTTCTGGCATTTTTTGCAAATAAATCTAATATTAATGCAGTTCTATCAATAACTTTAACAGGATCTAATTCCTTTTCTAGGTTCTTTTGCTGTGAAGGAGATAATTCATCATTACATATTACTGTATCAAATTTTATTTTGTCTCTAAGTTCAATTATTTGATTAATTTTACCTTTGCCTAGGTAGTGTGTTGTGGGATTTTTTAATGATTGTGTAACTTCGCCAACAACAGTTCCATTAACTGACTTTACGAGCTCAGCTAGTTCTTCTATAGAACTATTTTTATAATTATATTTTGAATTATTATTCTTTAATCCTGCGATGATTACTTTTTCAGTTTTGCCCATATATTATAGATTAAATGTTTAATTTAGAAGATTCTAATCTTTCGATAGCTTTTTCAATATCTTTATCAGGTGTTGTTAAAGAAAGTCTGATATATCCCTCTCCACTATCACCAAAACCATTACCAGGTGTTACAACTATATCTAGTTCCTCTAAAAGCAATTCTGTAAAACTTGCAGAATTATAGCCGCTAGGTACTTTTGCCCAAAGATATAAACCTGCTTTGGGAGATTTAATTTCTAAGCCAATAAGTTCTAATGCCGATATAAGTCGATCTCTTCGAGTTTTATATATTTCAATATTGTTTGATATTACAGAACCATCGCTTTTTAAAGCTTCTATACCCATATGTTGTATTGCTTGAGGAATACCTGAATCCAGATTAGATTTAATCGTTGTAATAGCAGAAATGAGATCTTTATTTCCAACAACTGAACCCACTCTCCATCCAGTCATATTATATGCCTTTGATAAAGAGTGAAATTCTATAGCAATCTCTTTTGACTTTGGAATTTCCATAATGCTCGGAGCTCTATATCCGTCATAAGTTATTTCAGAATAAGCTGCATCATGTAGTATGGCTATGTCATGTTTTATACCAAATTCTATTGCTTTATTAAAGAAATCTAATCCGGCTATAGCTCCCGTAGGGTTATTTGGATAATTAATCCACATAATCTTTGCTTTTTTTAATATATCAGAGGGGATGTTTTCAAGATCTGGAAGAAAGTTGTTTTCTTCTTTTAATGGCATAAAATGGCATTCTGCACCGGCAAACCACGTCCCTCTTGAATAAACTGGATAATGAGGGTCAGGAACTAGTGCAATATCGCCGGGATCAAGAAATGCTAAAGCTGCATGACCAATTCCTTCTTTTCCTCCAATTAACCCTATTACTTCATTTTCAGGATTTAAATTAACTTTAAATCTTTTTTTATACCAGTTAGCAATAGTTTCTCTAAGTTCTATCATACCATCAGATTCAGGGTATCTATGATTAACAGGATTACTCGATTCTTCTATAAGTTTTTGAAGTATGAAATCCGGTGTTGGGATATCAGGATCCCCTATCCCGAAATCAAGTATTTCTTTGCCTTCTGCTTCTTTTGCTTGAATTTTTTTTGAAATTTCAAAAAACAGATAAGGTGGAACTTTATTAATTCTGTTAGAAATCTTCATATAATATCCTTTTTACCAATTTTAATTTATGTTATAAGTGCCTGATCCAATATATTCTATCGGACCTTCCATGTTAATAGATGATTCTTTATTAAAATTACAACTTAGATCTCCACCAGGGAAATTCATATGTAGTACATCATTAAAATGATTTAATTTTTTTGATATTGCTGCAACTGCAGTAGCACCAGTTCCGCACGCAAGTGTTATCCCAGAACCTCTTTCCCATACTCTTACTATAAATTTATCTGTTTTTTTGTTAACAATTTCAAAATTAACCCCTTGTGGAAATTTCTCGTGTTTTTCAACCAAAGGACCAATTTTTTCAAGTTCAAAATCATAAACTGGTTCATCTATATACGCAATGCAATGAGGTACACCGGTATTCACACAGTATAATTTAAGAGATAAATCTTTATAGTTAAAGTTAACTATTGGAATATCATTTTCAATTGTATCTGGAAGTACAGGTATTTTCGTCGGATCAAAAATTGGAGCACCCATATCTACTGAAGCTTTTGTCATTATATTATTTTTATAATATGGATTGATTATTTTTATACCAGCTTTTGTTGCTACTTTTATATTTCCCTGCTTTGGTTTTATAACTTCAACGTCTTCTGCGAATCTTGCCATGCACCTTACACCATTTCCACACATCTCTCCTTCTGATCCATCTGCATTGAACATAATCATTTCAAAATCAGCGATGTTGCTTTTGTCTAATACAATCAAACCATCTGAACCTATTCCAAAATTTTTGTCAGAAATTGATTTTGCCAAGTCGTTCCAGTTGTGATTTGTTTCTCTGCCATCGACAAAGATATAGTTATTTCCTGCCCCGGTATATTTACTAAATTTAATTGTTTGCATTTACTTTATTATCATATGAATTTAAAATTTTTTCAGAAATATTTTTTATTATTTTATTATCTTCAATTGTGTTAACCCATGTTATTCTATTATCTGATTTTTTGAACCATGTTCTTTGTTTTTTTATAAATGAATTTGTTCTATTTAAAATTAATTCCCTCATATCTTCATAATTAATTTTATTGTTTAAGTAAGAATAAATTTCTTTATACCCTATCCCACTCATTGAATAATGGTCTAAATTATATCCATTTTTAATTAAATTTTCGACCTCTTCTATCCACCCTGATTTAAACATTTTTTCTATTCTTTCGGGAATTATAGTAAGTTGTTCTTCTTTTGAAAAATCTATTCCATATATTATATTTGTTTCATTTTTTGATTTAGATGATTTTAAAAATTTTTCAATGCCGATTTCATTAATTATTTCCAAATATCTGATCAGTCTTCTTGTATTTTTCAAGTCGTAATTTTCAGAAAAATCAGTTCCCAATTTATTTATGAAAGTGTTTTTTATATATTCAGGTCCAAAATTTATAATTTTATTTTCCAGGCTTGCTCTGAACTTTTCATTTGGAGGAACATCTGGTAGTGACCAATTATCTAGTAATGCCCATATATATAATCCTGTGCCTCCTACAATAATTGGGATATTTTTTCCCCTGTTAATTTTATCTATATAATGATTAGAATCAATAATGAATTTATTAAGATTATATTTTTCATCAGGGTTCACATAATCAACCAAATAATGAGTTAATTGATTTCTTTGTTCTTTGGTTGGTTTCGCAGTCCCAATATCCATATATTTATATACTTGTCTACTATCAGCGCTTATAACATTAATAGGTAAATATTTTGATAAATTAAGAGCTAATGCAGTTTTGCCAGCTCCTGTTGATCCGACTATGGAAATCACTGTAAAATCACCTGTTATTGTTTACTATGTTGTAAAACTTGGTAGGATCAAGACTGGCAGTTCCAACCAACAAACCATTTATATTCTTTTGTTTTAAATATCCTTGGTGGTTTTTATCGTCAACACTCCCGCCATATAAAATATTGACATTATTTTTTGTATCAGCGACAAATCTTTTAATAAAATTTGCAATCTCCCCTGCTCTACCTGGATCACAAGAATTATTATTTCCTATTGCCCATACTGGTTCGTATGCAATCAATAACGGATGATTAGAATTTGAAACTATACTTTTTAGTGGTTTTAATTGGTCTTCGATAATTTTAAATGTCTCATTAGCATTATCTAGGTAGTTATATTCCCCAACACATAAAATTGGTTTGATATTATTTTTTAAACTGGAAATAAGTTTTTTTGTTATTATTTCATTTGTTTCGCCATTCAGCCTTCTTTCGGAGTGTCCGATTATTGAATATTTAGAATAAGATTTGATTAAATTGGCTGATATTTCGCCCGTGTACGCACCTTCAGTTTCGTGATGTATGTTTTGTGCTCCTAATTTCAACACAGATTTTTGAGTTTTGATTTTCTCTGAACAATAATTTAATAAGGTAAATGGAGGACAAAGTATTATTAAGTCATTGCCATTATAATTTTTGAATAAATTTATATATTTATCTATTAATTGAATGTTTCCATTCATTTTAAAATTAGCTATGTAGATATTATTATTCATATCAATTTTTATTCTGTATTATTGCATTTATACCTGGGAGAGTTCCATTTTCTATATATTCCATGAAAGCACCTCCGCCTGTAGAAACATGGGAGATTTTATTTGTTGATATAAATTGATTAATTGCCTGAACAGTAGATCCTCCTCCTGCCACACTATAAGCATTATTGTTTTCAGATATAGCTCTGGCTATAGCTGAGGTTCCTTTATTTGAACCAGGGTTTTCAAATATTCCCATTGGACCATTCCATAATATATAAGAGCAATTTTTAATTGAATTTGAATAAAAATCAATTGTTTTAGGCCCAATATCTACTATATTATCCTCAGTTAAAACTTCATTTAAATTTTTAATAATATATTTTGGTTTTAGATTTTCATTATTAATCATCACATCTTTTGGGATTAATATTTTGGTTTTATTATTATTTAAAATTTCATGAATTATATTATTTTTTTTAAGAGATACATTTTTTGAGTTTAGATAGTGAGCAAATTCTTTAATCATTCCACCCCCTATGGCTATACATTCAACCTTTCCAAGAAAATTATTTAATATTTGAATTTTATCTGAAATTTTTGCACCACCGAATATACATATTGAATTATTGCTTAATTGAGAGCTTTGATTTGATATAGAAATGAATTCTTTGTACATCATATATCCCATAAAACCAGGAATAAATTTAGGGATACCAGTGATTGAAGAATGATTTCTGTGAGATACAGCAAAAGCTTCGTTAATATATATATCTCCAAATGAAGATAGGTATTTGCTAAATTTATCAGAATAAGATTCTTCTTCAGGATTAAATCTGATATTTTCAAACATAATTATTTGATTTGATTTTATATCTGATATTGAGTTATGGATAAATTCATCACTTTGATTTATATCAATTAAATGTATTTTATATTTGAGTATTAATTCAATAGAATCTATTATTTTTGCTAAAGAAAGGTTTGGGTCAGGTTTTCCTTTAGGTCTTCCCATATGAGATATTAGTATTACTTTTGCTTTTTTTGAAATTAAAAAATCTATAGTCTTTTTCACAGTTTTAATTCTTGTGTCATCTAATAGTTCGTTTTCATCAGATAGAGGCACATTAAAATCAACCCGGACAATACATTTTTTGTTTTTAAGGTTTACAGGTTGCAAATTTTCAATAAAAATATCTTTCAAATTATTCATAACAATTGAATCTCATTTAAATGATTTTCAAGGTCAGATGTTTGATTGTCTAATTTACTTATATTATCAATTATTTTTTCTGACAATTTTTTAATTTTCACTTCATATAAATCACTTGATTTAGATGAATAAAATAATTCATTTAGATATTTCATATCTTCAAATTCAATCATTCTTTTCATGTATATCGTACCCAGTTTTTTTTGATGTTCTAATGAATCTTTATATTCATCAAATAAGTAACTAATTGGAAAAATTTTCTTTTTATTTAAAATTTCATTTTCAAGTTGAGAAAATGTTTGATTGATATTTAGGGAATCAGATAATCTATTGAATCCTTTAAGATGATTCTTCAAAACATATAAATCACCTATGTTTTTGAACATGTTAATTAAGTTCAGCTTTTTTGGTGTTTTGTTAAATAATTCAGCTATGTATTGAAAAACAGTAATTTCTCTTAATGTATTTGTATTGATAACATCAGATAAGTTAATTTTATAATCTTCTGAATTTTTTAATTCTAAGAATTTTCCTTTAAACATATTATTACTTAACAAGTCAAATTTTTGTAAGAGCTTTATTTTTGTATGATCATTTAAATTGTTTTCATCTAATATCATTAACCTAGACATGCTATATAAGCAATCACCGGCATTAATTGCTTGCGCTGGCCCCCATTTCCACCACAAAGTATCTTTGTTGTTAATATTTGGAGTTCCCGCTCCTATCTCTTCATGGATAGATAAGCCTGATTTAAATAAGTATAAAGAACAGAACCCTATTTCTAATTTAATATCATCAGATTCTTCAGATAGAATATTTGCTAGTTTTAATCCTATTGAAATTTCAGGATGGTACGTATTAATATTTTTTTCAGTGATGGTGTTATCTTTGTCATCAAATAATTGATAACAGATCATTTCTCCTAACCCAGGCTCTATTTTTGCCACTGATTCAAATAATTTTTTTGATATATTATTTAATTTAATTTCCAAAATTTCCCTTTTAAAAGTCTAAATTGTAAATAGCTGTTTTATTTATGGCACCTTCTCTTATGATTTTTATTTTATCAGATGTAACATCTAAAATAGTTGAAGGCTTTTTGTTTTCAACTTTATAATCTCCAAATACGAATATATCAACTTTTGTCCCAAGATCCTTGATTATTTCATAATTATCCAAACTGTGAGGTTTGCCGGATAAATTGGCACTAGTACCTGTAATTCCGCTTTTTATATTATTCATAATCTCTATTAAATCAGCATTATCAGGGATACGAAGTGCAATTGTATTGTTAGGACCAGATATAAGATCGGATATTTCAGGTTTTTTATTTAAAATTAAAGTTAAAGGCCCTGGCATAAATGTGTTAATTATTTGTTTAATTTTACTATTTATATTTTTTGCATAAATATTGAAATAATCTATATTTGGAACTAATACGGGCATACCCTGAGCTGCATCTCTTCCTTTGATTTTCAGAATTTTTTTCAAGCTGTTGGTATTTGAAGTAATACAACTAAGTGAATAGATTGTATCTGTTGGTAAAATGGCTATTCCGCCATTAGAAAGAGTTTTGCAAATAATATTTTTAGAATTATTTAAAGTGGATTGCATAATTTTATTGACCTAAGAGTATTTTTAAATGTAAGCTTTGTTAATGAAAGTAATAAATGATACTCAAAAAACATATAATACAGTAATTATATTAGATTATGGTTCTCAATATTCAAAACTTATTGCCAGAAGAGTTAGAGAATGTAATGTTTATTCTGAAATAATCAATCCACATGTAGAGAAATCTGAATTAGAACACTTAAATATTAAAGGAATTATATTATCAGGTGGCCCTTCGGATATTAATAATTCTTCATCCCCAAAAATCCCTGAATGGTTGTATGATTTTGATGTACCTATTTTAGGTATATGTTATGGATTGCAGGCTATTATTTATAATGATGGTGGAGTAGTGTCTTCAGATTCAAATTCTGAATATGGAAATGCAGAAATAAATTTAATTTCTGATAGCGATCCATTATTTCAAAATTGTGATCAAAATTTCAATGTATGGATGAGCCATGGAGACTCTGTTAGTGAAATACCAAAATCTTATGAACTGTTAGCCTCTACCGATTCTTGTAAATATGCTGCTGTTAAATTTAATAATATATATGGAATTCAATTTCATCCTGAAGTTGTACATACTCAGAATGGTAAACAAATAATTTCTAATTTTGTAAATGAGATTTGTAAAATCAAACCAGAGTGGACTCCATATAATTTTATTAATACAGTAATTGATCAAATTTCTAATCAAGTTGGTAATAATAAAGTTTTATGTGCTATTTCTGGCGGTGTTGATTCTTCCGTTACAGCAGCTTTAATTAATAAAGCAATAAATGAAAATTTAATTTGTTTATTTGTTAATAATGGCTTACTTCGAAAAAATGAAGCCAACGAAGTAGTTAATAAATTCAAAGATGCAAAGATAAAAGTGGAATACGTAGATGCAACAGAAATTTTTGTTTCGAATTTAAATACAGTAATTGATCCTGAACAAAAAAGAAAAATCATAGGAAATACTTTCATATCTGTATTTGAAAGTTTTACAAAAACATATGATGATATAAAATTCTTAGCTCAAGGTACGCTTTATCCTGATGTGATTGAAAGCGCCACAGAAGATTCCCCAAACGCAGCAAAAATTAAAACTCACCATAATGTGGGTGGATTACCGAAAAATATGAATTTTGA
>MDTC01165976.1_pt1 | contig 10335 bp, 9 predicted proteins | sample 811181 | NCBI WGS metagenome assembly MDTC01 (sample SAMN05326644, study PRJNA326480) | marine metagenome | isolation source: seawater | place: Pacific Ocean: North | collected 2011
AAAAAAAACCCGGCAAAAGCCGGGTTTTTAATAGATCAAGCTTCTTTAAAATTGGTACGTAAACTCTAAGCCATAGCTTCTAGGTTTGTTTACAGAGCCGGCAGCAAACAATGTTGCTATCGGAGAGAAAACCTCAAAGCGTTCGTCGGTACAGTTTCTGCAGTAGGCAGATACTGCCCAGTTTTCGTTTGCGTAGTAACCCACGGACAAACTAAGCTCATCGGTTTCATCGATTCTAGAATTGCCTAGATTCAACAAGCTTGCTTCTCGTTCATCAATTCTGGTGAATTTGACGAACGCCTCAACAACGCCGGTTTCAACTGGAATAGAAAGGGTACCGCCTATCCCTAAGGTAAATTCAGGTGCGTTCCTAGGTGTTAAGAATGATGCGTCTTCTATGAGCTCCTGCGCGTCGTTAGGATTGATATCAGTGAAGAATTCTTCGTACTCTGCATCAAGGGAGCCGTAGTTTATAAAGCCTCTAAAGTACTCGTTGAAGACAAAAACTGCCTCAATCTCGACACCCTTATACTTCACACTCGCGGCGTTATCAAAAACTGTGGCAACGGTTCGTGTATCTGGATCAAGGGCAACGAACGATTCTTGCTTGTCTTTAAAATCGTTATAAAAATATACCGCATTAAAACGGAGTCGATCGTCTAGGTGCTGGCTTTTATAACCGATCTCGTAATTATCCGCCGTTTCAGGGTCATATACATCTCGAACGAAGTCCCTGATGTTTTGGTTAACACCGAAAAAGCCTCCGGAATGAAAGCCCTGCGAGAACATTCCATAAACTATTGAACTATCGTTAATATTGTATGTTAGGCCCAGTTTGAACGAAGTATCAGTCCATTTCTCTAACAAATCAGCGTATCCGTTGTCTCCAAACGCTGTTGGGAAGTTTCGTAACCATTCTCTATCTTTAGTAGTTAGATAAGCCTGGCCAGCAATGAAGTCTTTTTCCTCCTCAGTCCAACGGATTCCCGCTGTGCCTGTCCACTTTTCATTGAACCGGTAGTCCATCTGTCCATACACGGCGATAGAGGTCGTATCTTGATTCTCATACAAGACTTGAGCAACTTCAGTCCCGAGGGGAATGCTTGTCAGGCCTTCATCGCATGCCACTGTAAAAGCGCCCGCCAAGCAGGCTGCGTAAAGCCCAGGATCCGCGACTACTCCTCCGAAAAGAAACGCCCAAAACTGGTCTGCTGTGCTCCAGTCTTGGGTAAAGTCTTGGTTATAGTAATAGACCCCTGCTGAGAAGGACACTTTGTCGTAATTACCGTCTAACCTTAGCTCTTGGCTAGTCTGCTCGAAGTCATTCTTTCGTTCAATCGTTATAAACGGGTTTGGAGATGCGTCGAAATCGTAGTAACGATACTCATCAAGTTTTCTATGCCCTGTTATCGACACTAGCGTTAAGTTATCGTTGATCTCGTAACTCATATTTAATGTTAAGGACTCTGTATCTAACTCCGATAGGTTGTCTTTGTCGTTATCGGAGAATTCGGGCCTATCAAGCGAGTTTCTGCAGTTACCAAAAACGGTGCAATTTAAAAATCCGCCACTGTAATCGTTTTCTGGAGATCCCGCAGGAGGAGCAGTTAGCAAACCGGGAGGGGTGTTATAATTCGTTTGGAAAGCAGCCATAATTCCCTCGTCTCTGAAAGCCTCAACTGTGAGTAGTGCCTCAAAGCGATCGTTTGGTTCAAAAAGGAAAGTTAGCCCGTAGTTCTGGTAGTCTCTCTCTCCAACTCCGCTACCTGTCGTAATATTATCCATATATCCATCGTAGCTAATGTCGGTTGCAAAAAATTTCATCGCGACGTTCTCACTTAAGCGAGTATTTATTACCGCCCTAGCTTCAAGCTGTCCGTCATTCCCTGCCGTTAACTTAAATTTCCCTCCAAACTCGCCAGTAGGGCGGCTCCTGACTACGTTTATGACTCCGCCTACAGTGTTTTTGCCAAATAATGTTCCTTGAGGTCCTCTCAGAATCTCGACTCTTTCGAGATCAAAATTCTCCATTACTTGGCCGGCCATGGATCCAAGGTAGATGCCGTCAACTACGACTGCGATTGGCGCATCTAAAGAATTATCGTCCGATCTCACTGGACTGATGCCTCGAATATTTACTACCGCACCGCCTCCTCCTCTTGCTGTATCTTCCCCAAAAATAACGTTTGGCGAGTAGCCTGTAACGTCTTTCAGGTCTCTGATCGAACTATTCTCGAGTTCAGATGTCAAAGCGGTCAATGCAACCGGGATATCCTGAGCCGACTCCTCTTGTTTTCGAGCCGTGACTATTACTTCTTCCAAGGTTGCTCCTTCATTTGCGAAGGATGGAATTGAAATCACTAGTCCGTTGGCGATGATGGCGATATATAGCCATAGATTTTTTAATGTGCGCAATTTAGCCCCCTATTTTGGTACTTATTCTTCTTATTTTAAGGGACTTCAAAACAGCTTATGGCTGTTTACTCTTTAAAATTATTAACCTTCCAACAAAACTTATTGGACCATGTAAATTTCAGAGTTTTAAATGAACGCGCTAACGTTCAACAGCATAAAAACTGATACTTAGTCCAAGGTTTCTACAAAAGGACTTTCAAGTCAACAAATTTTGCAAGCTACTCTGAGTTTTATGCCTTGTTATTCCAAAACTGGGCCGTTTTTATGATTTTTTGTGTATTCTTGTCGATTCTCGGTGATAATGGCAACAGAATTTAGTATTTGGAATCCGCAAGATGGAAGATGTAAGGTTTGAAGATAGAGTTGTTTTAGTTACGGGTGCGGGAAACGGGCTTGGCAAGTCATATGCGTTGGAGATGGCGAAAAGGGGAGCAAAGCTCGTTGTCAATGACCTCGGTGGCTCGGCTTTCGGCGATGGTTCAGATAAATCTGCGGCAGACATAGTTGTCGATGAGATTAAAGAGCTCGGTGGAGAGGCTGTTGCTAACTACGACTCTGTTGTTGACGGAGCGAAGATTGTGCAAAGCGCCCTAGATAGTTTTGGTCGGATCGATGTGGTGATAAATAATGCAGGGATACTTCGCGATAAAACGTTTCACAAAATGTCCAGTGAAGACTGGGATCTCATTTATGATGTGCACGTCAAGGGAGCTTTCGCAGTTACGCACGCGGCTTGGCCCCATTTAAGGGAACAGAATTACGGCAGGCTTATTTTTACTGCTTCTGCAGCCGGGATTTATGGCAACTTCGGACAGACCAACTACTCTATGGCGAAGCTAGCGCTGCATGGCATGTCCCAAACACTTGCTTTGGAGGGGAGATCAAAAAACATATTTGTTAACACGATCGCCCCAATAGCGGGCTCCCGGTTGACAGAAACGGTCATGCCCAAAGAATTAGTAGAAGCTTTAAAACCAAAGTTCGTCATGCCGCTAGTTTTAAAACTGTGTGATGAAAATAGTAATGAGACCGGCGGCTTGTTCGAGGTGGGAGCCGGTTGGATTGGTAAAGTTCGTTGGGAGCGAACCAAAGGACACGCCTTCAGTGTCACTGAAGGCTTCAGTCCAGAAGATATCAATGATAAGTGGGACCAAATTATAGACTTCACTGCTGCAGACCACCCTAGTTCGATAGGAGATGCAAACAAGCCATTAATCAAGAATTTGAAAAGTTAAGAAAATCGACGCTGCCTAAGCCAACTACCAAGAGGTAAAGACCAATGGCCCAGAAGGCACAAGCTATTAGATCGTAAGCTAGAAATTTTTTAGCAGTAATGTTCGCAAGTCCGGCCAGGATAGGCGTTATCGAGCGGATGGCGGGGATGAATCTCCCAATGAAGATTGCCCAAGGCGCGTTTCGAATCATTAATTTTTCGAATCTCTCCTTGCTTGAAGACCTTCGCTGGAAGAACTTAAAGTTCCAGATATTATTTCCGTAAACCCTCCCGACGACGAACCCGGTTTGGTCGCCCATTACGGCGCCAAAAAACGCTAATCCAGCCATTAAACGAGGGTCTGCAAGGCTTTGCGAGTGCAAGAAAGTTGCTATTGTCAGGAGGAGAATACCCGAAATGAACAAGCCGATCCCCGCGCATGATTCCATGAAGGCGAGAACGGGAATGATTATTATCGACCAGGCAGGAGGCTCTTCGCTAAGGAGGAGCTTTAACTCATCCAACCTTTTTTTTAACTAGGAGAAAAGCTGATGAAGGGATTAAAGACCCGCTTGATGCCTGTTAGTTTTATCGGAGCTTCTAACACTGACAAGCATACGCATTCTTCATTTCTCGCTGCATATGGACGGTGAGTGTCGCCTTCCTCTCTCACTAAAAAGTCACCTGGCTGGTAGACTCCGTCTTCATCAGAGAAGCTTCCTCGCAGAACCACTGTTATTTCTTTACCCCTGTGGCTGTGCTCGGGAGCCTTTCCTCCCGCGTGTATTCGGTGAAGTGATAGCTCGAAATTCTCTTCCCCTATTTGAATGGGCGCGACCTCTAGCGAACCTGTAAGGTTTCTCCAATTCAAGTCTTCGCCCGGAAGTAAATTCCTAACGAATTCTGGAAGCCCCGAAGCCACCGGGTCCATGGTGAGCGAGTTCACTGTACTGTCTGCTACAACGGGTCGCTGCTCAGGTTGGCTGTCGATGCGGTCTAAAACCTTATCCAGAAGACCTGCTGACACCTCTTCTTCTTCCAAGCATTCGAGCAAACTCCCCCCGATGAAACCGAGCGTGCGGACGGCGTTTGCACACTTGTCGCAATATTTAAGATGGGTCGTGACCGCAATGCTTGGGGCGGTGCTAAGTGTACCTGAGGCGTATTCCACCAAAAGGGTCTCGTCTGGGCAATTATTTATCATATGTTTTTAATCCTCTAAATCTTTGATCGATCTAAGGCCGACCTTCATTTTTTTTAGGGCAAGGCGAATTCTTGATTTTACGGTTCCTAACGGAAGACCGAGCTCGTCCGCCACTTCTTGCCCGGACTTATTCTTGAAATACATTAGCCGCAGGACTTCTGCCTGATCTGGCGGGATTTTTGTCAGCTCTTGCGATATTATTTTCTCGTTCCGCAGTTGTACTAAATTCGACTCCAGTGACTCTGGATCCCCTTCATCATATATGTCGTCTGCGTTTAGAGACTCTGCGCGCTGCCGATTCTGTTTTCTCAGCCAATCGATTCTCGTGTTTCTCGCTATTGTATATATCCAGGTGCTGGCGGATGCCTGCTCAGGCGAAAAAGTTGGGGCTTTCCGCCAGACCTTAATCATCGTGTCTTGAACGAGCTCTTCTGCAATCTCGAAATTAACGCCGCCGGCCTTTATCAAGAATGACTTAAGGTAGGGAGAAAAATGGGCGAAAAGCTCAGCAAAAGAAGTCCTGTCTTTGTGCTCACCAATTCTTCGCAGGCGATCGTTCCAGTCCACTTCTTTTGACAATTCAGCTCCAGCCGAAGGATTTGCGTGCATGATTACATCACCGAGTTTTAATCTCAGTACTTACGGAATTTTACTCTTGGTAGATCACTCTGACTAACATTTTATTTCCCCCCCACCAATTCTTTAAATACTAGGTTTTTTTACACAGATAATGCCCTACAAACCACTCATTTCCTTCTCTATAGCCAAAAAGTTCTTCGCACGCCATTAAAAATAGGCGCCATCGTTGAAATTGTATATTCACCGTCGCTGGATTAGATCCGGAGGATAATGCCGCCTCTGCGGCGGCCTTGCTTTTGTCTAATCTTTTAAGCCACGATTTTGCTGTGAGGGCATAATTTTTCCCATTTACGCTCCATCTTTGGACCACCGAGAGGTGTTCAGAGAAATTTAGTGGCAAGTCATAGGCCGGCATCACTCCTCCAGAAAAAAAATTTTTTGCCATCCAGTCTTCGCGACTATCTTCTTGGAAAAAATACGGCGTGTCTCTGTGGCAAAACACATGGAAAAAGAGTTGTCCTTGGTCTTCTAACCACCCATGTATCAGTTCGAACAGCTTGGCGTAGTTTCTCATATGCTCAAACATTTCAATTGAGATGACTCGATCAAATTTTTCGTCGGTCCTGAAGTCATTCATGTCGCTGGTTCGTACTTCTATATTTCGGATACCAAGGGCTTTTGATCGCTCGTCAATGAATTCTTTCTGTGCGCTGGAGTTACTCACAGCTACAATTTGACTCTTGGGAAATTTCTCTGCCATAGCGATGGTAAGAGATCCCCATCCACAGCCAAGTTCAAGAATTTTCATCCGCTCTCGAATCCTGGCTCGACTTATTGTTAGCTCAAGCATCGATTTCTCGGCAGAATCAAGATTCTTCTCTCCGTTATCGAAACTGGCGCAGCTATATTTAAGCGCTTTTCCTAACATAATTTCAAAAAAAGTAGATGGTACTTCGTAGTGCTGATCATTGGCTAAATCGGTTTTAATTGCTAAGGGTCCTTCGCTCATTGCCTTGACAATGTCGCTGAGATTATTTTCCTTTGCGGTTTCTCTTAGGAGTCTTTTTAATAGCAGTCTCTTTATCCCGTAACGTATAACACCATCAGGAAGCCACCCTCTCTCTGCAAAGTCGATAGCAGACATTAGTTTATCTCCCCCCGAAAAAAGGGCTTGTGAAACTGCATCTGAACACAGCCAATAGCTCGCTCAAAAAATGCGCCCTCGCAGTAAGCTAAGTAATAATTCCACATCCGCTGGAAATTTTCGTCAAACCCCATTTCTTTGATCTCTTTAATGTTCTCATTAAAGTTCTTCTTCCAGCGTCTTAAGGTCTCAGAATAGTGAAGGGTTATATCTCTAACCTCCAGCGGCCGAAGGTCAGTATTTTTAGTTGCGGCCACTGCGAGGCTGGTTAGGGTTGGCAAGGCGCCCCCCGGAAAGATATAGCGTTGGATAAAATCTACAGAATTCTTAGCCTTTTGAAACCTTTGCTCCTCCATCGTTATTGCTTGAACTAGCATTAGACCGTTGCTGTTCAGTAACGAGGAGCAGCGTGTAAAGAACTCTGGAATGAACTTTAGGCCAACTGCTTCTATCATTTCAACGCTAACGAGCTTGTCGTATTTACCTTTTAAATCTCGGTAATCTTTTTTCAGAAGCGTTATTTGATTTTGAAGTCCACGTTGAGAAATTAACGATTCTACATAATCGAATTGCTCGTCCGATATCGTGGTTGTCGTCACTCTGCAACCATACTGCTCAGCGGCATGGATAGCTAACCCCCCCCAGCCGGTGCCAATTTCTAAAAGATGATCGGAGGGAGAAAGACCTAGTTGCAAGCAGATACTGTCTATTTTGTTAGTCGACGCGCTTTCTAAGGACTCTTCGAAGTTCTTAAAGTTCGCGCAAGAATAGCTCATGGTTGGGTCAAGAAACTTTTCAAAAAAATTGTTTCCTAGATCATAATGCGACACGATGTTTTTCTTGCTACCTTTAATCGTATCTCTATTAAGCCAATGTAGGAGAGACAACCATATTTTTTTTAGTGGAGTTCCGTTCGCTCTCAGGTGCTCTAGGGCTGCTCGGTTAATTAAAAAGATTCTGACAACTTTAGTAAGGTCGTCGGCGTCCCAATCTCCCAACATGTAAGATTCTCCAACACCTACTCCGCCTCCGCGGATTATTCGTCGGTAAGCGTCAGACTTATTAATTGTAATCTGGCAACTCAGTTCTGAATCTTTATCTCCGAAAATGAGCAATTCATCTTTGTCTTTTAAGATTAATTTGCCCACGCTTATTTTTTCTAGGAATTTTATAAAGAGCCTTTTAAAAAAAGGACGATCTTGTTTTGTATATGTATTGATGACACCAGAGTCTGTCCCATCGGGTTTCATTCTTATTTCCTTAGTTAAATAACTTTATGTTTCTTTGGGTGCGTAAAAAATTTAGCGCCCTTTAACCAAAGTTTTGCCGCATTAATGTAGATCCGAGCGGTGGTCTTAAAGGATTGCATCCTATGACGTACAAACATTTTAGTAAATACGTTTGAAGAGAGCGCCACACGCTTAAGATTCAGATTAGCCGTCATCATCGGTTCTTTTGAACTCGCAACCTGAATTTTCACCTTGATTTCCTCCCCAGGCTCGTTAAAGCTCCAATCGTAGGACAAGTCCATGGGCATAAATGGGGAAACATGAAAGTCCTTAACATGCGTTACGTGTCGTTGTTTATAGCACTCCAAAACATAAATATGTCTTTCGTTCCAAGGCGTGTTGTGCACGTCGGCGACTATAAACTCGAGTTCGCCTTTCTCGTTGAAGCAATAGAAAAGACTGATTGGGTTCATCGAGTATCCGAATTGTCGTAAGGTTGAGAGCAGGAAAATATCTCCTTCGAAATTCACTTTTGATTTTTCGAATATTTTCTGTTTCACCACATCCTTCAGATTTCTCGATCCGGAAAAATAGTCTTCCTCGTAAAAGCTGAAAAGATTAGGTCTCCTGTAACTACAAACCTTAGAAAGATTACAAAAGTTTTCAACCTCATCAAGATTGAGGTAGGCGAACCAGACCGGATATTCTAAAGCATGTCTTGGAGTAACCCTCCCATGAGAAACTTTTCCCTCGTAGATACGGCTCAACACTCTATGGCCTCTATTTCTTTACATGCTTGGAGCCCGCTTTTAACGCCATCTTCGTGAAACCCATTTCCCCAGTATGCACCTGCGAAATAGGTTCGATTCTTGCCGGAAATCTCAGAATGTCTCTTCTGCGATTCTAGCATCCCTTGATCATAGAACGGGTGTTCATATTCTCTATGCGCTAAAATTTTGTCTTGGTCTATTTTTTCGGGCTCATTTAAAGTCACAAATATCGACCTCTTTATCGGCAAGCTCTGAAGAAGGTTCATATAATAGGTCATTGAGGCTTGGTCCTTGCTTGCATCAAGATTATAGTTCCAACTCGCCCAAGCAAGCTTGCGTTTGGGCATCAATTTCTCGTCTGTATGAATAATGACCTTATTTGACGTGTATTTCATTGCTCCCAATATCTCTATCTCTAGTTCGGTGGGATCCTCTAATAATCTCAGCCCCTGATCGCTGTGTGTAGCAATGATTACATGATCGTAGTCAGCCACAAAATTTTTAGATTTCAAAGTAACTTTCGCTTCCCCTCTTTTTATTCCGATGACCTCGCAATCTAAAAATACCTTTCCGATTTTCTCTGACATTGCATTTACGTAGCTTTCGGAGCCTCCGTCAACAACCATCCAGTTGGGCCGATTTCTGAGTTGAAGCAACCCATGGTTCTGAAAAAAGCTTAAAAAAGCTTCTAGCGGAAACGCTTTTATCGGTGCCTTCCCTGTCGACCAAATTGCTCCGGCCATCGGCAGCAAATAATTGTTTTTGAACTCTGAGGAATAATTCTCTTCCTCTAAATAATCGCCAATTGTCTTCTCAGCAACGCTTTCAATCTTTTGTGATGCTCGATTGTTGAATTTCAAAATATCGCGGACCATTCTGAAAAAAGAGATGCTCGCGAGATTGCGTCTTTGCGCAAAGAGAGTATTAAGATTTTTTCCTTTATACTCTAAGTCGTACCTTTTTACGCTGAAACTCATCTCTGTAGGCGAGGTTCTACAACCTAATTCGGCTAAAATCTTTTGAAACTCGGGGTAGGTTTTATCGTTGTGCACGATAAACCCGCTGTCTACCTTAAGAACGGCGCCATCTATTTCAAATCTGTGGGTGTCGGTGTGCCCTCCCAATTTGAAGTTTTTTTCTAGGAGGTGAACCTCGTGTAATTTGGAGAGCTTATAGGCTGCAGTTAGGCCCGATATTCCGCTTCCCACAACGGCTATTCGAGCCATTATTTAACCTCTCGTAACACCCTCTGCCAGTTAGAGATTTCTATTTTTGCCTTATCATAACCCAAATCGGAGGAGAATTTGATGAGATTTTCCAGTTGGCTTTCGGGTATTTGTTGGTCCCTCGACATTATCCAAAGAAAGTCTCTTTTGTTGCGAGCTACTACTACAATTCTGCTGTCTGATGACAAGAAAACAATCCTGTAGTCCGCCTTGATAGGCCAGACGAACTGCATACCCCATATGGCGTTTCCAGTATCTTTCTGTATGAATGCCTTGGAGGTGAAGCTCTTTTGCTGACCATCGCTGGAAGTGAGGTACGAGAATTCCGTCGCGACCGTTCCGTCGTCATTAAGGCTGTACTTTTCCAAAGGATTGAGTGCGCCTTTTTCTAGAAAAGTTGGAATGCTTGCTATCACATGCCACGTTCCCATAAATTCGTTGATGTCGACGTAGGACACCGCTTGCATTTCTTCTCTCGCCAAATCTGCACACCCCAATAAAATTAAAGTTGTGAAATAGGCAACCGCAAAATGTCTAAGTTCACGCATAGAAAAA
>MDTC01105330.1_pt1 | contig 10334 bp, 8 predicted proteins | sample 811181 | NCBI WGS metagenome assembly MDTC01 (sample SAMN05326644, study PRJNA326480) | marine metagenome | isolation source: seawater | place: Pacific Ocean: North | collected 2011
ATAGAGCAACTAAGCTCCGCCTGGTTTGGTTTTGACTGACTCGAATCGCCTTAGCGCCAGCGCGCCAACTTCACCGCAATTGCAGAACCGTATCCAACCAGCCAGCACCAGGCTCTCAGCGCATGGTTTCGGGACTTTACCGCCGCTCTTGCCTCATCTCGATGGCAAAGTTCATCCGCCTGACATTGTTCAAGCAAGTTACGAAGGGCCGGAAAGCTGCCATCCTGCCTCAGACTGTCAATCTGATGCTGATAATGCCTATCCACGAAGGTTTCCACAGCGTCGACAGTGGCATAAACAGAGTTGTCGCCGAATATCGCCGGGATTGCGCCGGTGAGGAATCCTGCCAGCTTCCAGACAGGAATGAATACGCTGATTTGCTGCTCAGGTATCTGTTTCGAAACAAGGGCCAGGTGCTGTTCTTCTGTTGCTAGATGATGTTGTGCGAATTTTCTTAGCTCCACATTTGATGTGACGGCCAGAATGCCGCGATAAATCCAGACCGCACCGGTTTCGCCAGCGTGGTCAGATCGTAGCTCTGCAAGCAACCTCTGCGGCAATTCCCGAGATTTAAAATCCTGTGACACGGACTCACTCATGATGATTAGTACGCTCTGAGTTGACGCGCAGACCACGACAATCTATGTGCCGGCAGCTAGCGTAAATGGTAGTATGAAATCACTTTACTGGATGACTCATGACTTGCGCCTGGATGACAATCCGGCGCTGCTTCAGGCTGCCCAGTCTGAGGAGCTGCTGCTGGTTTATGTCGTAGATCCGGCCTGGTTCAGGGTTAATCGCTTCGGACAGTTGAGTATGGGGAGTCATCGCTGGCTTTTTGTTCAACAGGCCTTGATGGATTTGGACAGTGCATTGCGAGACCTGGGACATCGCCTGTGCATTGTTGAAGGTGGTCCAGAGGAAGTCATTGCCCAAATCCTGCACCAAATACCGTTTCAGCGGCTTGTGATTTCGCAGCAGTTCGGGAGCGATGAGCTTGACAGGATTGAGCAGCTACAAAGGGTTCACCCACAAGTGCAGTTCGAGATCGTTGATACCTATACCCTGTTTGATCGACAATCGCTGCCGATGCCAGTCGCCGATATACCGGAGACGTATTCCAAGTTTCGACGCAGGGCCGAGAAAGCTTCAGCAGTTGCGCCTATCCCGCCACCGACAACTCTGCCATCGATGGTGCAGCTTAATGCCGACCGCTTCTCGCTACGGGCGGAGTTTGAGGTTTTCGAGGGCCAGTTTCACGGTGGTGAAGCCGCAGCCCAGCGGCATGTTGAACGCTATTTTGGTGAAGACCTGCCACTTAATTACAAGCAGGTGCGCAATGCGCTTGGTGGCTGGGAGAACTCGTCGAAGATGTCTGCCTGGCTCAATGTTGGGTGTTTGTCGACCCGGCGCATGTTGCATCACATTCACGATTATGAAGAGTCACGCGAGAAAAACGATTCCACTTACTGGCTCTATGTTGAATTATTGTGGCGTGAATATTTTCAGTGGCTGGCCCTGAAAATTGGCAAGGGTCTGTTCGCGAAAGATGGTAGCTCTTCACAAGCTTATGCCGGCAGATTCGATCCTGCAGGTCTTGCTGAATGGTGTGAAGGTAATACTGCATATCCTCTTGTTAACGCTTGCATGCGTCAGTTAAACGCCACCGGCTACTTGTCCAATCGCGGTCGGCAGCTTGCAGCGAGCTGTCTGATCAACGAGCTGCAGGGCGACTGGCGCTATGGAGCCGGCTGGTTCGAACAGCAGTTGATTGATTATGATGTAGCGGCAAACTGGGGAAACTGGCAGTACATCGCCGGGGTAGGGGCCGATGCGCGCGGAGGGCGTCACTTCAATCTCGCCAAGCAAACCAAAATTTATGACGCCGATGGCAGCTACCGCAGGCGTTGGCTTTAGGCCACGTGCGAAATGCTGTTCGGAGACTCATCATGGCCCACAGTAAGACTCACCTGCCTGAAAAAATCTGCCCGGTTTGCAAGCTGAGCTTCAGTTGGCGCAAGAAATGGGCACGTGACTGGGAGCACGTTATATACTGCTCAGAACGCTGCCGTCGACAGCGCAAGCCCGATTCTGGCTAAGAGCGCAGTGTTGGGGGCTTCCTGATGTGCTGGCGCCATTTTTGGTTTGAGCTATTCAGTCCTTAACCTGATCGATGAAGGACTCGGGATATGAATCAGCCTCAGCCTCAAGCTTGTCCTGGGTTCTGAGTTCAAAATCCGACGCATTGTGGCGTTCACGCAGCTGGCGCTCTGGTGGCCCCCAATTTCGATTCACTATCCGACCTCGCTTAACCCCGGGCCTTCTGGCGATGGACTGGGCCCAACGCCCTACATTTTTATACGACTCAGTATCGAGAAACTCCGCCGCATCGTAAACCGTTCCGCTGTGAACAGCGCCATACCATGGCCAAATGGCGATGTCGGCGATTGAATACTCGTCCCCACACATATAGGCCTTGTCAGAGAGGTGTCTATCCAACACATCAAGCTGGCGCTTAACTTCCATGGTATAGCGGTCTATGCAGTATTCAATCTTCTCGGGGGCATACACATAAAAATGACCAAATCCACCACCAAGATAGGGTGCTGAACCCATTTGCCAGAACAGCCAATTCAAGCATTCGGCGCGACGTCTGGCATCGGTAGGGATCAGGGTCTCAAACTTTTCGGCGAGATACAGCAAGATGGCGCCAGACTCGAAAAGTCGAATCGTGCCATCATCGCTATAGTCTACCAGCGCCGGTATCTTGGAATTGGGATTAATTTCCACAAAGCCAGAACTGAACTGATCGCCCTTACCAATATTGATCAGATGGGCATCATATTCCGCGCCGCTATGGCCCTGGGCCAAAAGCTCTTCCAGCATGATAGTAACCTTTTGGCCATTGGGCGTGCCTTGAGAATACAGCTGCAAGCCGTGTCTGCCGCGCGGCAGCGGGGCCTGATGAGTCGCCCCAGCCAATGGACGATTGATACTGGCAAAAGTGCCTTCGGCGTCCTTGTTCCAGGTCCATATTTTTGGCGGTTCGTAGTTGTCACGCTTCGTCATGCTTTCCTCAAGTACGGGGTCATTAATCGTGGACTCACGGGAGTATATTCGACTAAGGGCCGCGTGACTTGCTCGATCTTCTGTAAACTTGAGAAATGGTCGCCAAGTAAACACTCGAAGGCGCGATTATAACGAGAGGAATCCATAGTTTTGTAATACGGGCTATGTATTGCCCTTTACCGGGAGGAAATCTCGAGTGTTGATCAACTGGACTTAAAAAGGCGAGTTTAAGACTTCTGGCTAAATCCGCGATGGGCTGGATAAAGCAGGTGGCAGGTGACAGAATGAATACAGATTCCTTACGTAATTTGTGTGTGGCCCTTCCAAAAGAGACAGAGCAGATCCAGAGGAAAAATGAACGGGTGTTTAAAATCGGCGGCAAGATGTTTGTTTGTCTAGGCTTGGACTCGAGTGGTCGATACTCCTTTAAGGCCGAGATCGATTTCTGGAGTTGTCTGATTTGCCTTGCATTCGGCCAGCCCCGTTCCTGGCATGAGCAAAGTGGGTGCAGATTGATCCGGCAAGCTGTCAGCTTGGCGATGCAGAATTGATCTGTTTGATCGAGGATTCCTGTCGACAGGTGCTGCAGAAGCTACCCAAGAAGAATCAGGCAGCTATCGCAGAGAGAGTCCGATAGAGGACTCGTGGGCCTGGATACACAATTTAGAGAATTATGCACCATACATAGTCGTGCCACCCACCACCGTACGCACAATTTCAATGTGCTTGATGGCATCTGGGTCCACATCCTGTGGCGCATCGGCGAGGATCACGAAATCTGCCAGCTTGCCCGGCGTGATACTGCCCTTGATGTTTTCCTCGTATGAGGCGTAAGCGCCGTTAATGGTGCAAATCTTCAGGGCGTCCTCGATGCTGACCCGTTGATTCGGACCCCAGACGCGTCCGTCAAAATCCTTGCGGGTAACCATACTTTGAATCGCCATCATCGGTTCGTAGGGCCCAGGGGTGTAATCCGAGGCGGGCGCCACTGGAATGCCATAATCCAGGAATGACTTATGGGCGAACATCCAGCGCATTCTTTCTTCGCCGTAGTCGACCCACTTGTTGCCGTGGTAATGGACATAGGTATAGAAAGGCGCAGGAATGACGCCTAAATCGGCGATGCGAGTCAGTATCTCAGGGTTAACCAGTGAGCAGTGTTCAATTCGGTGCCGGGTATCTTCCTTGGGCCAAAGGGTCTGGACCCGCTCATAGGCATCCAGCACCATGTTAATCGTGACATCGCCGTTAGCATGAATGGCGACCTGGTAGTCGTTGCGATGTGCATTTTCCACCGACTCATGAATTTCTTCCTCGGTCATATACAGCAAACCGAAGTCATCAGGTCTGCCTTCATACGGTTCGCTCATACGCATGGTGCGCTCGGAAGCCGAGCCATCGGCCGTGAACTTCACCGCGCCGATGCGAAAAACCTCGTCACCCATGCCGGTGCGCACACCCGCATTGACCAGATCATCGAAGAGTCGGCCGCGCGGGAATAGATACATGCGAAAGCGCATGCCGCCCGCATCCCTTGCATCCTGGTAGGCAACCATGTCATTGCGACTTCCGCCAGTTTGATGCACTGAAGTAAGGCCAGCTTGGGTCATCAACTCTGAGATCAATATGACGCCATCCCGCCTCTGTTCACGGCTTGAGTCGGAAGGGATCAGCTCGTTAAACACCGAGCGAGCGCCGCCTGCCACCAGGCCTGTAAGGCGACCGTTTTCATCCCGATAAAATCTGCCTCCTTGGGGATCCTGAGTTTCGGAGGTAACGCCTGCCAAGCCCAGCGCCATGCTGTTGTAGACGCTGGTGTGGCCGCCGCGGTGACGAACCACTACCGGATGATTGGGTACCAGGGCGTCAATATCATCCCGATTCAAGGGGCGGTCCTCAGACAGCTTGGTATCGTCGTATTTAAAAGCCTGTACCCACTGACCCTGGGGTGTGGCGTTGGCTCGTTCCTGCAGCGCTTCTGCAATAGACGAAGCAGATCTCAAATCAGCGTTGACCTGCACCAGTTCATTCACGCCGGCGCCGGAAGGATGCGAATGGGCGTCGATGAAGCCCGGCGCCACAAACATACCTTCTGCGTCGATAATTTCGGTTCTGCGACCAGCCAGCCCCTGAATGTCATCACTTGAACCAACTGCCAGGAAACGGTCACCCTTGACGGCAAACGCCTCGGCGCTGGGCAGACTGTTATCACTGGTGAACACCCGTGCGTTAGTGACAATGTAGTCGGGTGCAGCATCCTGCAGCGGAGCTGCAGACTGGGCAAGTGCGGCCTGGGTAGGTAAACCGAGGCCAGCGGCGGCGAGGGCAGAGCTTGAACCAATGAATTTTCGTCGGGAAAGTTTGCGCACGACATCCTCCAATACTGTTGCTGTAAATGTTGTTATTGCTGTGCCACTGCAAGGTCGTCGCCATGCAATGGGAGGTCATTCTGGTGCTTTAAAGTGTCTCCCGGCCACTATAACGCCAGCCCAACATCGCCTGCAAGCAGCGGAAACTGCTGCAAAGGGCTTCCCTTCGCCCTAGTAACTCGGGTATGTTTTAGCTATGCCTGATAACTTAGAAAGTCAACCCGAAACGCACTCGGACTCCTACTCCGGAAATCTGCCGGAGCAGCAAGGCGCCAACGTGCTGAGCGCCGAGGAATTACGCGCACACTGGATGCCCTTCACCGGTAATCGCCAGTTCAAACGCGCGCCGCGATTGTTTGCCTCTGCGGAAGGTGTTTATTACACCACCGTGGATGGGCGAAAAGTATTTGATGGTCTGTCTGGTCTCTGGACTTGCGGTCTGGGTCATTGTCGCCCAGAGATTTCCGAGGCGGTCAGCAAACAGATTGCTACCCTGGATTATTCGCCAGGTTTTCAGTACGGCCATGAACTCAGCTTTAAACTCGCCCATAAAGTGGTAGAGCTGACCCCGCCCGGACTGAACCAGGTATTTTTCACCGACTCGGGTTCTGAGACGATCGATACCGCGCTGAAGATGGCGCGCGGCTACTGGCGTAGCCGAGGCATGCCCGGCAAGTCAAAATTTATTGGTCGTATCAAGGGTTACCACGGCGTCAACTACGGTGGAATAGGTGTTGGCGGTATTGGATTTAATCGTAAGCTGTTTGGGCAAAGCGTAGATGCGGATCACATACCGCACACAGTCTTGCCGGAAAATGATTTCAGTCGCGGCATGCCTGAGAAAGGTGCCCACCTTGCGGATGAGCTTGAAGAGTTGGTGTTGCTGCATGATGCCTCGAACATCGCGGCGGTGGTGGTTGAACCCATGTCAGGTACGTCAGGTGTCTTGCCTCCGCCAAAGGGGTATTTGAATCGCCTGCGCGAGATCTGCGACAAGCACAACATCCTGCTGATTTTTGATGAGGTCATAACCGGCCTGGGTCGAATGGGTTCACTCACCGGAGCAGAAGAGTTCGGGGTGACACCCGATATCATGACCCTGGCCAAGCAAATTACTAATGGCGCGCAGCCACTGGGTGCGGTTGTCACCAAGGCTGACATCTACGACACATTCATGGATCAGGGTGGGCCTGATTACATGGTGGAGTTTCCCCATGGCTACACCTACTCAGCTCATCCGGTTGCCTGTGCTGCTGGCCTGGCTGCGCTCGATGTGCTGGAGAAGGAAGAGCTGCCGCAGCGAGTGAAATCCATGTCGGCCTATTTTGAGAATGCTGTGCATCAACTCAAGGGTGCGCCCTATGTTAATGACATCCGTAATTACGGTTTTGCCGCTGGCGTGAGCCTGGAGCATTATCCCGGCGAACCACTACGGCGCCCCTTTGAATTGGGTCTAAAGTGCTTCGATAAAGGTTTCTATATTCGCTGGGGTGCTGACACGGTGCAACTGGCGCCGGCCTTCGTTGTTACAGAGCAACAGATAGATAGTTTTATCAATGCCGTTGGAGAATCTCTGCATGAGCTCCCTTGAGTCAGCGGTCGTGGCATCAGAATCAGATACTCTGGGCCACTATATCAACGGTCAGATTGTAAGCGACCAGCGTCGCAGCGCAGCTGTTTTCAATCCCGCTACCGGGCAAGTCACTCAGCAGCTTGCTCTCGCAGATCAGGCTACTGTCACCACTGCGGTAGATGCTGCAGCCGCAGCGTTTCCGACCTGGCGCCAGATTCCGCCAAACAAGCGTGCTCAGATACTGTTCCGCTACAAGCAGCTGCTAGAGCAAAATGCTGAAGCCATCTGTCAGCTCATCACCTCAGAGCATGGCAAAGTCATTGACGATGCCCGTGGCGAGCTCGGCCGCGGGATTGAAGTGGTGGATTATGCCTGCGGTATCAGCGAATTGCTGAAGGGCGAGTTTTCCAAGAATGCCGGGCCGGACATCGACAGCTGGTCCGAGTTTCAACCGCTAGGCGTAGTGGCCGGCATTACCCCGTTCAATTTCCCCGCCATGGTGCCCATGTGGATGTTTCCTATGGCTATCGCCTGTGGCAATACCTTTATTCTCAAACCTTCGGAGCGTGACCCTAGTCCGGCACTTTTGCTGGCAAAGCTATTTCGCGAGGCGGGTCTTCCCGATGGCGTGTTCAATGTTGTAAATGGCGATGCTGAGACGGTGCAGCATATTCTCGACGATGACCGGGTACAGGCACTAAGTTTTGTTGGTTCCACGCCGATTGCCGAGTCCCTGTTCCAGCGTGGCTCCGCTTGCGGTAAGAGAGTGCAGGCGCTTGGTGGCGCCAAGAATCACGCCGTAATCCTGCCCGATGCAGATCTGGAAAACGCTGCGAATGCGCTGATGGGAGCGGCCTATGGTTCCTGTGGTGAGCGCTGTATGGCGATTTCAGTTGCGGTTTGTGTGGGAGAGGAGACTGCCGACAAGACAGTCGCTCTACTGAAGGACAAGATTGCGGGTCTGAAGATTGGGCCGGGAGTCGATGCCGGCAATGATATGGGGCCTCTCATTACCGAGGCGGCCCTCGATCGCGTCACGCACTATATTGCAAAGGGCGCGGAAGAAGGCGCAGAGTTGGTGGCAGATGGACGTGGTTTGGAGGTAGTCGGTCACGAATCAGGCTTCTTTATTGGTGCGACATTGTTTGATCGCGTCACTTCTGACATGTCCATCTATCAGGATGAAATCTTCGGTCCGGTGCTATGTGTTGTCAGGGTGGATTCACTGGATGCGGCTATGGAGCTCATCAATGCCCATGAATTTGGCAATGGCACCTGTTTGTTTACTCGCGATGGTGAAGCCGCTCGCTACTTCACCGATTATATTCAGATCGGTATGGTTGGGGTCAACGTGGCCCTGCCTGTTCCTATTGCCAGCCAGAGTTTTGGTGGCTGGAAACGCTCCCTGTTTGGCGACCTCTATGTCTACGGACCAGACGCCGTGCGCTTCTATACGCGTCGCAAAACCATGACGCAACGCTGGCCCGCAAATAGTCAGGCGGAAAAGGCAAGGTACGCCTTCCCAAGCAGCTAGCAGGCTAGGCTGGATCGAGTGGCGCCAAGCACTGCCTCAGTTTCATGACCATCGCCGAAACCTATCTGGTACATTTTGCCACACTTGGAACTGCAGATAAGCTGTTCCTGGCCTGGATTGCGGTGTCATTGATTGCCAGTGCATCCGTACTGTTTTTCAATGACAGGCTGACTCGCGTCATGAGTAACTGGCTACTTATCCTGTATCTGCTATTTTCGCTGGTGGTGGCGGATCGCTGGGGGGTGGTTTTAACCAAGTTGATAGATTTGCTTGGGACACTGAGAGAGCAAGGTGAGAGCTCTCCGTCTCCACAAATCTCCCTGCTGTTGGGATTGGCTTCGATTGCGATCTCGTTTATTGGCAGTGTGGTTGCCGCAAGGCTGATTCTGGTTCGCCACAGCAAGGTGCGGGTTATTTGAATGCGTTCCCTACCGAATTGCGTAAGCCGAAGCTCATCACAGTTTTTTCGTCTAGACCTGACATATTATCGTTGTACTGTGCCCGCTCAAATCCATCTATACTTGATGCTGAAACTCATTATTCTGATCACCACATTCTAGTTGACCCATTCCATGAACAGGTTCCTTCAATTCTTTTGCGTGCTTTTGCTGCTGGCCTCCTGCAGCTCTTTGCCCGATGGTGGCCGGCCGGTGAATGTCCAGTATTGCGATAACTTCCTGATTTACGATATGTGTGCTCGGGACGTGAATCGGGATGGCGTGGTGGACGTAGTGTATTTTACCGATACCAAAGAAGTGTTCATGTATCACCCCGACAGGGAAGGTAATTTTCCAAACGACCTTGGAGTGCATCGCTGCGTCATGCCTATGGACGAAGACATCGTCGCGACTACGAATCGGGTGTTCTATGTCGATGATTCCACGCCGTTTCTTGAGAAACAGGACATCAAAGGTGCGATGATGGTGAAGTACGTGGCTAATATGCCAGAGGTCACTGCCTGCAACCTGCGAGCAGACCAGGCTGAAGCTGCGGCGGCAGCGAAAGACAGCTAGCTCATCTTTTACCGCGTAGGTCTCTTTTCTGGAGCCAACCCGGCTAGCGCACTGCGCTATTCCCGCAGGGCTGGGCCTCAGGCTGATGCCATGGGCGCCGTGATGGATTATTTTTACCGCATCCGTGCTTCCGCTAGTCAAACAGGTTGTTCATGTAATTGACGTGCACCATGCCGCAGCCAATCAGGGTTACAAGAATCGATGTGCTTGTTAATATTTTGCTGATCTGATCGAAATAGCTGGCATCTGGCTGTTGTTCAAAATAACAAAACAACTATTAAGAAAACTCATAAAAAAGGGGAATGATCATGCGGCAGCATAAATCACGTTCGCTACTATTAATTCTCGCTATTGTTACCCTGCTCAGCGCAGCCTCGAGTCAGGCCCAGCGCGAAAATTGGGCTCGGCCTTTTCCTGGTTTTCGCGTAATCGGCAACCTTTACGGCGTCGGTAGCTATGACTTGAGCGTTTTCCTGATTACTACGGTAGAGGGCCATATTCTCATCAATACGGGGCTGGAGGATTCGACTCAACTAATTCGAGATAATATGGCTGCTCTCGGGTTTGATTTGGAAGATGTGCGTATTCTTCTGACCCAGCAGGCGCACTGGGACCACACTGCTGCTATGGCAGAGATCAAGGCGCTCAGCGGCGCTGCAGTCTACGCAACGCCGAAGGACGCCAGGGTGCTGGAAGACGGCGGAATCAGTGACGCGCATTTTGGCGGTCGCCAGACATTTGAGCCGGTTTCTGTGGAGCGCATAATTCAGGAAGGA
>MDTC01132494.1_pt1 | contig 10334 bp, 9 predicted proteins | sample 811181 | NCBI WGS metagenome assembly MDTC01 (sample SAMN05326644, study PRJNA326480) | marine metagenome | isolation source: seawater | place: Pacific Ocean: North | collected 2011
CTTGTTTACCTGGGCTGAGTATTACCAATGGAAACGCTCCTCCTACTACCCAGAAGGGATTGCTGGAGAGGTCTTCGGAGTTAGCTTTGATGGTTGAGGCACTATCGGTGCTATTTGTCTGAGTTGATTGGTAGAAGGAACGGCTGGTTGCGTTTGCTCCTGCAACGGCATTAGGAAAACTAACTATGTTTGTTGTCTTTCTCGATCTTGCTTTTCTAACTCGAGATATGCCGGCAGGGTTTGTCCAGATTGCATTTTCGTCATTCGCAATTGCTGTGAAAGCGCCTCCGAGTGCGTTAGGTCGCACAGGTGTATAGTGCTGAGGTACTTCAATAGCTGTTAAGCTATTTGCGCATAAAGCGAAGGCGATTAAAATAATTTTTGCCAAGGCGCAAAACTCCTCATTGTGTCCGATTAGTTTATCGACAAAGTATCTGGGCTCATTAGTTTTGTGAAAAAATATACCTGATATTCGGTATGTAAAGATCTGCTATGAAAGATTATTGTGGCCAATTTTATCGTTTCATATATGTTGTCTTAACGTTTATTCTTAAATCTACTTTTCCTCAGCTGATATCATTTTAGGATGACAAAGAAGCAGATAATAAAAAGACTTGGTCTTTGGAATGGCTTGAGCCTTAGGAAAGAAGTTTTACTAGTATCTCTTCCCATAGTTTTGATATTTTCTACCTACTTAGGTGCGAATCGCTATAGCCTCGAAGTAGAGGGAACAAAAATTTTTTTGTACGGTATCGAGGCTTTTGTCCTCGATATCAAGCTAGCTTTACGCCAGCCTGTTAAGACATCTGGAAAAATAGGAGTGCTGGCAATAGATGCTCCATCTATAGAAAAACTTGGTGGATGGCCACTATCAAGACATCACTATGCTAAGGCTCTTAAAAACCTAAAAAAACTAGGGGTTAAATGGATTAGTTCGGATGTTGTTTTTTCTGAAGGAGAAAACATTGGTGTAGACAGAGTTTTCAAAAACCTGGGTCCCATCGTTCCTCCAAGATACTGTAACCATAACTTAAATATCGATTGTTTTAATAGCTTTCGCTTGAAGGATGATGAATCTATCAAGGATGTAGGTGGTTATGAAAACCTTATCCTTGGCTACCGGTTGGTTAAGTCTAATCGGAGTCAGCGAATGAACGCCAATAAAAATTATCAAGGTCTTGTTGGATTATCGAATGCGAGATTAGAGGTGGAAATTCCACCGGATAAAAGCTTAGCAGATTATCATGGTCTAAAGTCTACAGAAGCCTACACTGATGGTGTTCCTGAGGTTTTATTGCCGGCTTCTTCCTTTGGTTTTTATACTGACTATAAACATCTGAATAATTCTACGGAATGGGTACCGCTATTGGCTAGGATAAATGGGTTCTTGTATCCTTCGTTATCACTGAGAACTGTAGCTAGTTATTTTGGCAGTAATCCTTATGTGGTTTTCGATGATCTTGGTGTGAAACATCTATTTCTAGTGAGTGCAGAAGATAATGAGAGCGTCATCGAAATACCACTGGATCCAATGGGAACGGGCAGAATGCTCGTCAATCCAACAGGTCAACAAAACTCCTTTTATCATTTTAGCTTTGCGAAAGCTTATGATGATTCCTTTTCCGAACAGGAGACTTTTCTTCTCAAGGGAATGAATCTTTTGATGGTTAAAATTCCCCTGAACCCTATTGACCAAGGTAAGTCTGGTTTGTCTTTAAAGAGGCGGGTAACAGAAATAGAGAATATACTTACCCAAAACTTTATGGGAAGGAGTAAGGATACTTTTTTATCTGAGATCTACGTTAATATTTTAATAGGTATTTTACTCTGTGTTGTTGTGACCTTTTATAATTTAGCTATTTCAATAATTTTTTCTTTATGCCTCATCATCACTCTGTTTATTTTTGATTACTTTTTTTTCTTTAAGCAAGGTTTTTGGTTTTATTTGGGAATACCCAGTCTGCAAATAGTTATGATTCTGCTGTCAGCAAGTTTTTATAAGTATCTAAGGTTTGAAAAAAGTCGAGGTAGACTTAGGCGACTGTTTCGTGGTCGGTTGAGCGTTGAGGTTGTTGATAAAGCTTTCGATATGGGTTTTGATTTCAGTGGGGTAGAAAATAAAGAAATGACTGCAATTTCGGTGAATATTCAAAATTTTTCTTTGCCTGCAAGTAAAGGGGGGGCTAGCCTGATTACTCAGGTTGTGGAGGATAGTTTTATGTCCATAAAGGACCTAGTTATCCAATCTGCAGGGCTAGTGGATAGTCATATGGATGATCAAATCCAGGCTTTTTGGGGTAAACCCTTTGTAGAAGGGAGTATGGTAGACTCAGCTGCCAAAACCTCTTTGGAGGCTTTATTCAGCTTTGATCATTTTCAAGAGTTATTATCTTCGCAAGGTTTAGTAGGGTTTAAATTGGGTATTGGGATTAATACTGGAATTATGAAGGCTGGGACTGTTGGTTCTGACAACATTTCTTCATACAATGTTGTTGGTAAAGAGGTAGCTAAGGCCTCCTTATTGAGAGACCTAAACTTTGAATATGGTACTGAAATAATACTTGCTGCATCTAGTCTTTATCGACTTGATCTAGGTGAATTCTTTTTACGCGATATTGATGATATCAGCGTTCATGGTTCAAAGGACTCAATGAAGATTTTCGAGCTTCTGAGGCCTAATTTCCTTTCTCAGGAGGTGTTGATCGCTCAATTTGTAGATAGCTTCAATAAAGGGAGATTAGCATTTATAAATCAGGATTTTAAATTGGCGAACAGTTTGTTTTATACTTGCTTAAGCTTGAAACCCGATGATAGACCTACGAAGATATACATGAGTAGGGTTCAGATGTATATTGACAATCCGCCCTTGTAAGGTTGGGCTGGAGTATTTAAGCGCCCGATTAACAATTAGATATCAATAGATTTGATGAAGGGGTATTTGGTGAGTGCAAAAATTCTTATTCTTGGTTTAGGTAATATGGGCAACTCTTTGCTGGGTGGGCTTGGCATGGTTAATGCTAAGTCAGGTATGGGGCACGAAATTTTTGCATTTGATATTCATGAAGAAAAAAGGCAGTCGGCGGTTGCGAAGGGTGTTAAAATTTTAGATTCTCTGGAATCTTTTCCGATGGATGATGTATGTGTGATTGTTTGTGTTAAGCCTCATGATCTTGCCGGTATTTGTAATTCCTTAATTGGCCGACTAGCAAAGTCCACCATATTGGTATCCATATTGGCGGGCACTACTATCTCAAAACTAGTGGAGAAGACTGGTCACAAAGGAGCAATTGTGCGGGTTATGCCGAATATTGCTGCGACCGTAGGCTATGCCGCAACAGCGATGACGGCTAATGACCAATCTAGTGCCACTACTAAGGTTTTAGTTAAAGAAATCTTCGATGCGGTTGGTGAAAGTTATTGGACAACAGAAAAAATGATGGATGTAGTTACTGGATTGTCGGGTAGCGGTCCAGCATACATCTATATGGTGATTGAAGCTTTGACCGATGGCGGAGTTAAGGTTGGTATGCCACGTGAACTGGCTGGAAAACTTGCGACTCAAACTGTTTTGGGTGCAGCAATGATGGTCAAGAAGTCAGGCTCTCATCCAGCGGTCCTTAAGGACCAGGTTTCCACTCCGGCAGGTACCACCATTAGTGCTCTTGTAGAACTCGAGTCTAAGGGATTGCGTTCGATGTTTGTTAGTGCTGTCGTGGCCGCAACAGAAAGGTCACGGGAACTTGGGAAAATAACAGAAAGTTAGTTTTTTAAATTTGATACTCCTGTCTTTTCCAAATCGATCGACTTTTATTCGAGTGTCGGTTTGCATACCTTTAAGAATTTTCTATTATATTGAGATATCTGTTGTTTGGTCTGTGGGGAGAGTAGATATTGAGTATGAGGTTTGTGGTTGACTACCAATATATATAAAAGCATATTAGGTTTATATCATTAAAAGTTTGTTGAAGTAAGGAACTCCAATGATCGAAGTTGTTGGGCTAACAAAGCTCTATGGTAATAAGAAAGCCATTGATACGATCGATTTTAATGTCGATGAGGGTGAGATTGTAGGCCTCTTGGGCCTGAATGGTGCCGGTAAGAGTACCATATTGAAGGTTTTAGCTTCCTACTTATCACCCACCAGTGGGACAGTGCAAATTGGCGGAAATCGTTTAGGTGAGGAATCCGATGAGATCAGAAAGATTTGTGGTTATTTACCTGATAGGCCTCCTCTTTATGATGAGATGACTGTAGAGTCCTATTTAAAATTTGTTTGCCGTGTAAAAGGTGTGCCCTCATCGCTAATTCAAACTAAGGTTGACTTAGTCATGGCATCAACTAATTTAAACGAGGTTAGTGATCAGCTACTGTCACAGATCTCCCACGGTTTCCGGCAGCGAGTTGGAATAGCTCAGGCTATTGCTCATGAGCCGAAAGTTATTATTCTTGATGAACCTATCAAAGGGCTGGACCCTGTCCAAATTATCGAGATGAGAGATCTAATTCTTTCTCTGAAAGGAAAGTACACCGTTATTCTTTCAAGTCACATTCTTTCCGAGATGACGAAAACATGTGACCGGATTCTTATCATCGATAAAGGTAGGTTAGTAGCTGAGGGAACCGAGCAGCATCTTATGAACAATCTGGGTAGCCATATGTTAATAAAAGCTGTAGTTCGTGGCAGTGTTCAGGGGTTTTCTGAAAAGTTATCAGCACTAGATGGGGTAGATAAGGTCGATTTTGTTGATAATTCTGGTGTGATATCGCTCTCAATAGAGGCACAAAGAGATGTAAGAGGACAGCTTGCTGAGCTTGTTGTCAATGCGGGCTTTGAGTTATTAGAATTGCAGAAGGCAGACTCTGACTTAGAATCTTTGTTTATAAAAATTGTTAATCAGGAGGGGAACTATGCCTAATACTCTTGTGATAGCAAATCGGGAGTTGAAATCTTTTTTTACAACTTGGATTGGCTATATCGTAATTTTCGCCGCTCTTCTGATTGATGGTCTGCTTTTTAATGCATTTGCAATTGGGAAGGAGTCGCGGCTCTCTGCTGATGTGTTATATCAGTTTTTTTATTTTTCCAGCGGCTTGGGGATGGTCGCTGGGGTGTTTCTTGCGATCAGGCTCATTGCTGAAGAAAGGTCAAGTGGCACTATTGTTCTATTTCTAACCTCACCGGTTTCAGAGCGACAGTTTATATATGGGAAGTATTTGTCTGCAATGGTCGTTTTCCTGATTTTGCAAGTCTTCAGTTTATATCTACCTCTGCTGGTGCTGCTAACGGGGAAGATATCTTTTGGTCACTTACTGGCGGGTTATCTAGGCACGACTCTTTTGGGGCTGTCAGTGCTTGCAATATCACTATTTGCTTCTACAATGACGGCGAGTCAGCTTGTTGCTGGAGTAGTTGCAGCTAGTATGACAGTTATTCTCCTTGTTTTATGGCTTTTGGCAGGTGTGGTTGATGAGCCATTTCGTGGGATATTTAGCTATTTGGCAATTCATAATCAACATTTTAGGCAGTTTGGTTTAGGAATTGTTCAAACTAAACATCTTATTTATTATCTTTCGGTCATAATTTTCTTTCTAGAGTGTTCTGTAAAATCAATGGAATCACGGAGGTTGGAAGGGTAACATGGGAAATCTTTTTGAGGCCATAAGGTTTACGCTGCTTCTTGTGGGATTATTAATTTATTTTGTTGTGCAACGTTATTTTTCTTCTGAGGCGCTCTATACCATGATGATAGGGGTAGGGTATATTTCAGTTTTCGTGTCCTTCGTTCCTCTCTTTATAACATGGCAAAGAGCGAGCAAGAATAATTACTCCGAAAAGGCCGAGGTCGTGGTTTTATCGATATGTTGGCAGTTTTTCCTATTGCTAGGGATTATCTTGCACCACCTTTATTCGGTTTATTTCAGCTCAGTAGATCAGGTAACTTGGAGTTCAAGTCTGATGCTAGGTAGCTGGTTAAGTATAGTGGTACTGAGTATTACGGCTGGTATTGGTATTGAATTGGGGGTGCATAATTCTGGAAATGATTTTTATGCTGATAGTGCTTTAGTTCGGCGTTACGGAGTTAGGTGGCTAAATGTTGGTTTACTGCTCATGAGTTTAGTTGGTTTTAACTATGTTGGATCTAAGTCTGATAAGGTCTTTGACCTGTCATATTTAAAGGTTACGGAACCAAGTCAAGGAACCCTGGATTTAATCGGTGGCTTGGATAAGAGTTTGAAGTTTGAAGTTTTTTTTCCATATGACAGTGATGTTCTTTCCGAAGTAAATACCTATTTGGAAAAGTTGCCTAGTGACAAAGTAGAGATAGAGCGGCTAGATAAAGATATTAATCCTCGCGAAGCGGAGGAGTCGAAAGTATCGAGGAATGGACAAATAGTTCTCAAAATAGCTGAAAAGACTGAAAGAATTAGTGTTGGCAATACGCGTAAGAAGGCAAAAAAAGTATTGCGCAAATTAGATCGGATGGTTCAGAAGGCAATACAGGAGTTATCGGCTAGAAAAAAGATAGTATACTTCACCAGAGACCATGGCGAGATGCAGCCTTATCAGGGCGAATCTGATCTACGAAAAATTCGGCAGGCAGAAGCTCTCTTAAAGTCGCAAAACTTTATTCCGAAAAGTTTGGATGGGAAAACAGGCCTTTTTCAAAAGGTTCCTAATGATGCCTCCTTAGTGATTGTTGCAGCCCCTTCATTACCCTTTACTTTACAGGAGGTCGATGTTTTAGAGGATTATGTAACCAGCGGTGGTGCGTTGTTCCTTCTTTTTGATGATGAGTTTGTCGATGGTTCTGTTGTTGGGAGCCAAGGTAGCAATCATCTCAAGGCTCTGATTAAAAAGTTTGGTGTCGGTGACTTAAAGGGTCGCCTGGCGAACGAGAAGAAATTCGTGAGAGCAACTAAAACTAAGGCTGATAAGTGGTTTTTGCATACTAATGTATTTGGTAGTCATCCTGCCGTCGAAAGCCTATCTAAGCATGATAACAAACTGCGAATTCTTTTGAGAAATAGTAGCGCTTTGTCTGTAAGTAAGGTCAAAGGTTGGAAGGTTGATGAGCTTGTAAAGTCTTTTGGTGATTCATTTTTAGATGTAAATCTAAATACTGAATTTGATAAAGATGCAGAGAAGCGCAGCGTCTATCCATTTTCTGTTGCGGCAGAGTCCCAAGTAAACAAAGGTCGTGTGATTGTTGTCGCTGATGGCACGACTATTAGCGATTTATTGATGGCAAACAATGCAGGAAATCAGGTGATGTTCTTGGACTCGGTACGCTGGCTTACTGGAGATGAGAGTATTGTCTCTTCACAGAACTCTGAAGAAGATGTGCATCTTATCCATCGTAAAAATGAGCACCTCACGATTTTTTATGGCTCGGGATTTGTGGTTCCGTCATCGATATTGATCTTTGGCTTTATTGCCACTAGGCGAAAACATTCAAAAAATGGAGGTAGCTCAGATGCTTAAGGCTACTATACCCTTTCTGGGTTTATTTTTCATAAGTGCTGGTCTCTCGTTATGGTTTTCCCTAGCTGAGAAAAGTGTTACATCTAGCTCCGTAAAATGGATCGAGATTCCTAAAGCCTCAGTGGCTGCTATTTCACTCCAAACTAAAAAAGAGAAAATCGATATAAGAAAGCAGGAGGGGCTATTTTGGGCGACTATTTCGAAACGAGGTGGCGAGAGCGAATCTGCGGGCTATACATTTAGGGTTAATAAAGAGTTTTCTAAGGTACTATCTGGTCTAGATCCTTTATATGCGAAAAGAATGGTTGGTAAAACTAAAGATGTTAAACTGCTAGATTTTGGTTTAGGGGACGAATCAACAAGGATTAAAATATCTCATAGTGATGCGCAGGTGAGAGAAATGGTGATGGGAAAGCGCAGCTATGGGAGTAGTAGCTTGTACCTTCAGGACTTGAAAACAGGAACTATTGCTCTTGTTGATTCGGAAGTCTTTGAGCTTTTGAAAAGTAGTAGGTCCCGTCTCATTGAGCGTAATATCTGGGACTCGCAAGTTCACTCGGAGATGACTAAGGGAACTATTATTTATGAAGGCAAAGAAGTCACTTTCAATTCTGAGCTTGGGCCAAAAAAGAAGTGGAAGGCCAGCAAAGACTCGATTGATGACAAGTTACTCAATAACTGGCTGTCGCAACTCAACAAACTAAGGGTTCAAGATTACCCCGACCTTAAAACTACGGAGTCACTGAAAAAGTTAAAGGGCCTTTTTTCTGTAAAGTTTGACGGTGAGCAGGGTCAAGAAGAGCTCAGTATCTACAAGTTGGAAGTTGCAGCTGATAAAAAGTCCTACTGGGTCAGGACATCTTACTTAAGTGGCTTTGGTAAGGTCTCTTCTAATAGGTCAGAAACACTAACGAAAGACTTGCCTTCTTTGGTTAATAACTAGTTCTTTCTCCCCGGGGTCTTGAAGTGCTAAACATGGGTATGTTAATATAATGTTGAGCACAACCCAGTATTATACTTTTGCTGGATGGCCTTAGAGGGGGAAGATTAATGGGCTTGAGGATTTCCACAAATGTATCGTCCTTAACCGCGCAGCGGCATCTTCGGAATACACGAAGGTTGCTGGATAAGTCCCTTGAGAGATTATCTAGTGGTTATAGAATCAATAGAGCTGGAGACGACGCTGCTGGCTTGGCTATTTCGGAGAAGTTAAGGGCGAAAGTTCGGGGCTTGGTTCAAGCAAAGCGAAATGCGAATGACGGAATCTCTCTAGTACAGGTCGCTGAAGGGGGGCTTCAGGAAATTCAGAATATTTTGGTTCGTTTGAGGGAATTAGGGGTCCAGGCGGCCAGTGATACTATCGGTCCTCAAGAACGGCGCTACCTTAATGAGGAATACCAGTCACTGAAGGCAGAGGTTGATCGTATAGCGAATGTAACTGAATTCAACGGTACAGTATTACTTGATGGGACCGGTCGCTCTCTAGATTTTCAGGTGAATACTGGAGGATTGAATTTACTTGGTGTAGATAGGATTACTTTTGATGCATTTAAATCGGATGTGAATGTTGATAAGTTGGGGCTTACTGAGCTGGGTATTGGTAATAAGGTCGACGCTCAGAGAAGCCTTAGTACTATAGATAACGCTATAGAAAATGTTTCATCCATAAGGGGTGACTTAGGGGCGATCGAGAACAGGCTATCTAGTTCTATTAAGAACCTTGCTATTTCTATTGAGAACCTATCTGCAGCAAATTCGAGGATCAAGGATGTTGATATTGCCGATGAAACATCTTCTTTAACGAAGAATAGCGTTTTGATGCAGGCTGGAGTCTCGGTTCTTAGTCAAGCTAACTCGGTGCCGAAAATGGCTTTGCAGCTTCTTCAGGGGTAAGCTGGTTAGATTGAGTCTAGGCCCCAAATAAATAGATTCTTCAGGTCCTCTGCGTTATCTTCCTGGATGATTTTTGTCATGGCCATGGGGTGTGTTTCGACTTTAAAGGAGCTTTTCAAGAAGGCTTGGTGGGAATATGGTTCGATTTTTGTTGGGCAGAGCACGATTGTTAGTTTTGCGTCTGTTTTAAATTGAATGAATTTTACCCCTTCTATAATTGTTTCAGGGTCTCCGCCCCATTCATGTATAACTCCGATCATGTCAGCGCCTTTGCCGATAATGAAATAGCTTTGGATGTTTTGGTGATCGTCGATCATTAGAACAGTATCCGGGATGGTTAGTAGATATCTGAATTCATCGGTAGATCTTTTCAGAGTTAGGTTTCTTGGTCTAAGATTCAGTATTGATTCCAGTAATTTGCTGCTAATATTTTGACTGAGTAAGGGGTAGAAGGTTTTTTTATTCTTTTTTCTATTAGGGCTTTCAATAAAATATCGCTTCTCCTCACCCCATGACTTGAATCCTAACTTATGATAAAATTTAGTTAAATCCGACCATAGAATTAGGGCGCTAAGGCCTTGGTCAATAGCCTTTTCGCCGACGACTTGGAGTAGGTTTTTCATTATTCCTTGTCCCTGGAATTTCGGGTCGGTGGCAACGTTTCCAACTAGGCCAATGTCAATAGTTTTATTGTTATGATGGTTAGTTATCGTTCTTTTCCAAAGGTTAGCATGCGATATTATTTTTTTGTCTTTCTTAAAAGCGTAGCTATAACAGTTGTGAAATTTATGAGGAGATAGAGCTATGGGGTATTCCTTCTCAATACTGAAGTCTTGGGTGTTAGGGCGGAGTGTTTCCTGTAAGAGCTGATTTCTACCTTGTATATCTTGAGGTGATTCAACTTCTGTAAGTATAAAAGTCATAATTTTGCTCCGCATTTAAAGTTATATGATAACAA
>MDTC01204632.1_pt1 | contig 10334 bp, 9 predicted proteins | sample 811181 | NCBI WGS metagenome assembly MDTC01 (sample SAMN05326644, study PRJNA326480) | marine metagenome | isolation source: seawater | place: Pacific Ocean: North | collected 2011
CTACCTGAACCAGCACCGTAGTCTAATAAAGGACCAAACCCATATCGTTTAATTATGTTTGTTTTGTAGCGGTTGTTTATATGTTGAATTAAACTATAGATATAACTAAAAACACCTTTCTTTTTTTGGTAGGAATCATAGTTTTCTTGATTATAGTATTTTTCTAGGTTTTTTGGAATAGGGTTTGTGTAGCTAACTAAACAAGAAGAGCAAGAGTAAATGTCAAAAAACTCAAGCGAAACAAAGTCTTTAACCTTTTGTTCTACTAGATTTGTTTTATTTGAGCCACATAAAGCACATTTTTTAGTTGATTTTGTTATCATTTCTTTAAGTGTACCATTAAAATAGAAACATCAGAAGGAGAGACACCGCTAATTCTACTTGCTTGTCCTATTGACGACGGCTGTATTTTAATAAGCTTTTCTTTTCCTTCTGAAGAAAGGGAATTAACCACGGAATAATCAAAATTTAAAGGTATTTTGCTTTTTTCAAGCCTTTCAACCTTTTCCACAACCTCTCTTTCTTTTTTAATGTAGCTTTCGTACTTGAGGTTGATCTCAACTTGGTTTATTATTTCTTCATCATACTTTTTGATGGCGGCTGATTTTATTTCTTTTAACACACCAAACAAAGAAACACCAGGCCTTTTTGTTAAATCCTCTAGTTTCTTTTTTTCTTTTATCTCAGCAGAACCTAAAGACTGAAGGTGTTTGTTTATTGCGTTGGGTACAATTTTTTCTTTAGAAACTAAACTTTGAAACTCTTTAATTAAACTCTTTTTCTTTAAAACCAAATCAAGCCTTTTCTTGTCTGCTAAACCTATTTCTGCACCCTTTTCTGTTAATCGCAGGTCTGCGTTATCTTGACGCAATAAAATTCTATGTTCCGCCCTAGATGTAAACATTCTATATGGTTCGTCGGTTCCTTTGTTAATTAAGTCATCTATTAACACACCAATATAAGCCTCAGAACGACCCAAAACAAACTCTTTTTTGTTGTTTATTTTATTATGAGCGTTTATTCCCGCAATCAAACCCTGACACGCAGCCTCCTCATAACCAGTTGTCCCGTTAATTTGTCCAGCAAAAAAAAGGTTTTTAATTGGCTTTGTTTCTAACGTGTGTTTTAGTTGTGTTGGTGGGAAGTAATCATACTCAATCGCATAACCAGGCCGAAACATCTTAACGCCCTCAAAACCAGAAATAGTTCTTAGCGCTTTTAGTTGCACATCCTCAGGCAAGGATGTTGAAAAACCATTAACATAAACCTCTACAGTGTTCCAACCTTCAGGTTCGACAAAAATTTGGTGTCGTTCTCTTTCAGCAAAACGTGTTATTTTATCTTCTATCGAAGGACAATATCTTGGCCCTACCCCTTTAATTCTCCCATTAAACATTGGGGATTTTTTAAAGCCAGCCTCTAAAGCTGTGTGTGTTTTGTTGTTTGTGTAGGTTATGTGACACGGTTTTTGTTTTTTCTTTAACTTATTTGTTATAAAAGAAAAACGCCCAGGTTTATCATCTCCCGGCTGTTCTTCCATCTTAGAGTAGTTTATTGTCCTGCCGTCTAAGCGCGGTGGGGTTCCTGTTTTCATTCTCCCACTTATAAACCCAAAACCCTCAAGCTGCTCGGTTATTCCTTTTGAAGCCCTTTCCCCCGTTCTTCCTCCACCAAATTTTTTTTCACCCACATGTATAAGACCATTTAAAAAAGTACCGTTAGTTAAAACGACAGATTTTGCCTCAATTTCTAACCCTAGGGTTGTTGTTACACCCACCACCGTGTTTTTTTTAACTTTTATTCCCACAACCATTTCTTGCCAAAAATCTACGTTTTTGTTGTTCTCTAATAATGATCGCCACTTTTCAGCAAACAACACCCTGTCGTTTTGTGCCCTAGGAGACCACATTGCGGGCCCCTTCGAAAGGTTTAACATTCGAAACTGGATTGTACTTTGGTCTGTAATAACGCCGGTGTTTCCACCCAACGAGTCAATTTCTCTTACAATTTGACCCTTAGCAACACCGCCTATTGCTGGGTTGCATGACATTTGAGCTATAGTTCCCATATTCATGGTTACCAATAAAACTTTAGACCCCATGTTGGCCGCAGCCGCAGCCGCTTCACATCCTGCGTGTCCAGCACCAACCACAATTAAATCGTATTTAGTAAACATTTTTGAGGGTTCCACGTGGAACTTTAATTTTTTCTGTACAAAGAAAGATATTTATTTTCTTTTGATGTCATAATCTCTTTTTCTTTTTTTGTTTTGTCTTTATAACCAAAAAGGTGAAGTGTTCCGTGAATAATGGTTCTGATTAACTCAGAGTCTTTTTCTTGTTTGTATTTTATTGCGTTATCTGCCACCCTATCCACGCTTATATAAACATCACCCTCTATGTTTTTGTTGTCTTCTGAGAAATCAAAAGTAATAACATCTGTAAAATAGTCGTGGTTTAAGTGTTTTTTGTTTATTTCTAAAAGGTATTTGTCTGAACAAAAAATTAAATTCAAAAAACTTAAGTCTTTTTTTTCGCTTAAACAAAGTTGTTTAATTAACACTCTAATTTTTTTTTTGTTTGGTATAGAGAAAGATTTTTTCTCAGAGAAGAAGTTTGTGAGGAACATGGATTAAAGTTTAAAAAACATCTCTATTGTTCTTCCTCCACGTTTAAACTTTATTTTATCTGATAAATTTTTAATTAAAAAAACACCCCTTCCTTTAATTTTTTCAATGTTTTTTGGGTTTGTTGGGTCGGGTAGGTTTTTGTGATCAAACCCAAGCCCCTCATCTTCTACAACAAAACGGACACTTTTTTTGTTTTTCTTTAACTCTAATTTCACCTTTTTGGTTTTATCTTCTTTGTTTCCGTGTACAATAGCGTTATTCACAGCTTCTGTTACCGAAACCAATACATTTCCATAAACATCTTCTTTGATGTTTATTTTCTCGCTTATGTTTTCTATGAAACTTTCCACCACAGAAACATTTTCTTTAATTGAGGGTATTTTTACTACCATAATAATGTTATCGTATAAAACAAATGCTTTTAGTTTTTTAATTTACTTAAGCTAATATTATACGAAATAACAAACCAAATAGTTATAAAAAGATAAGTTGGGAATTAATTACCAGCTGTTCCTAGTGCTGTTGTTGCACACCTAAAACCAATTGTTGCTGATGATGAGTCTTGATCTAAAAACCGCCTTGTTCCTGGAGACAACCACATTGCACCGTCTGACCAAGAACCACCCTTAAAGACCCTCGACTCATTGTTTATCATTGAGTTGAAGTTTTCTGAGTCATAATCTTCTTCAGAATCTAAAAAGTCACTTTTTCTTATAGGGTTTAAATCCTCCATGTCTTGAAAGTTTAAAGGTCTATATATGTCAAAAACCCATTCATTAACGTTTCCAGCCATGTTATATAAACCAAAATCGTTTGGGGCGTATTCATATATAGAGACAGTTACAAAGCCAGCATCATTAAGAGCTCCTGCAATACCAGCGTAGTCACCCCTACCTCTTTTAAAGTTCGCTTGAAACTTACCAACACTTCCTCTATTTGAACTTCTTATTGTTCTTCCATCCCAAGGGTATAACCTTCTTTGTGTTTGGTTTTCATCTAACCACTGGTCTCCAATTTGTCCGTAAGCAGCGTATTCCCACTCAGCTTCTGTTGGGAGCCTAAACTCAGGAAGATAAATACCAGACTCTACTGGAGGGATATCTCCATCCATATAATCTTCTTCACCATAATACTCTATTGCTCTTTGTTTGTTTACAGCTTCCGTTCTCCACCTACAGTAGTCCATTGCTTGATTCCAACTAACACCAACAACAGGATAATACCTAAAACCAGGATACCTTAAATAGTTGCTTACATAAGGTGTGTTAAATGCTAATTCTTTTTCCCATACCGTTGTGTCTGGAAGGGCATTTTCATAAAAAGTTTCACTCGAGTCTCTTCTTGCGTAATGAAGGTATTCTAACCAATGAACGTTAGCAATCTCTGTTTGGTCTAAATAAAAAGATTGAACCGTAACTGTTCTCTCAACATTATCGTGTGTGTAAAAAACATCTTCTTCATATGTACCAAGAACAGCTCGACCACCCTGAACAAGTATTTGGTTTGGCCCTGGTGTTTGGCCTCCAAAATCAGCAACAACAAAACCCTCTTCCTCCTCCTCTGCGCTGGCGTCTGAAAAGTAATCTAAATTTGTTGTTGTACTTGTTGACCCTGGGTTTCTAGCTGAAGGATTTGATTTACCAAAAGGTAAAATGGAACAAGATTCAACTGTTAAAATTATGATTACAAAATAAAAAAACCTTTTTATCACGATAATTTGCTTTTTAATTTTTATCAAAAATACAAAAAATTAAGTTCTTGAAAACAAATAACCCATAAACTCCACTCTTATTGTGCTTATTTTTTTATTTTTTTTAAAAAATCAAGCGTTTTGTTGATAGAAAAGGCAGCTAACACATTAATTATTATTTGATCTTTTTTTTCATTTACCGTGGTTTTGTAGCGCAATTCGTTTAAATAATTTAAAATGTAAACAAAACCCTCTTGGTTTTGATTGGTCTTACTTGTGTTGTTGTAATAAACAAATTTCATTTTATTTTTCTTTATAATTATTTTATCAACACCAAAAAATGAACCTATTTTTTTTATTTTCATAACCCTTATCAAATTACAAACCTCTACAGGAAGAGACCCAAACCTGTCAGTTAAAGCGGAGGTAACCTCATTATAAAGTCCTAATTTTGATTTTTCTTCTAAAACACCATATGCTTTTAACCGTTCGTTGGAGTTAGAAATATATTTTTTTGGTATAAAAGCCTTTTCGTAAACATCCACCAAACAAGAGTGGTTTGTTAACGCTTCTTGTAATTTGTTTTTGTTAAAACTTTTAGGTTTTTCTATACCCCTTAAAGCTTCATCTAAAATTTTATTATACGCTTCAAACCCAAGGTCGTTTATAAAACCACTTTGTTCTCCCCCCAAAAGGTTTCCTGCGCCCCTAATATCCAAGTCTTTAAGTGCAATATTTAACCCATCTCCTAAATTTGAAAACTCCTCAAGAGCAATCAGTCTTTTTTTAGCATCAATATTCAAGCTAGACAATCTAGGAACTAAAAGACGACAAAAAGCTTTTCTGTTAGACCTACCAACCCTACCTCTCATTTGGTGTAGATCCGACAAACCAAACATATGTGCTTGGTTTATTATAATTGTGTTAGCGTTAGGTATGTCTAAACCAGACTCTATAATGTTGGTTGACACAAGAACATCAAACCGTCCATCAATAAAATCTAAAATTGTTTTTTCTAACAAATCCCCTTTTTGTTGTCCATGGGCTACAGCAACCTTAGCATTCGGGATAAGTTTTTGAATTATATTAGCTATTTCATAAATATTTTCAACTCGATTATGAACAAAAAAAGTTTGTCCAAACCGAGACATTTCGTTATTAATAACATCCCTTATTTCATCCTCATTAAACTGTATAATCTCTGTGTGAACAGGTTGTCTATTTGTGGGCGCAGTTCTAATTATACTTATATCCCTTACACCAATCAACGAAAAATGCAAAGTCCTAGGAATGGGTGTTGCTGTTAATGTTAAACAATCTAAGTTAAGTTTTCTTTTTTTAATTTTTTCTTTTAAAGCAACACCAAACTTTTGTTCTTCATCTACTATTAATAAACCAAGATCTTTAAATTGTATTTTGTTGCTTAAAACAGAATGCGTTCCAATTAAAATATCAATGGAGCCTAAAATGAGTTTTTTAGAAATTTCTTTTTTGTCTTTATTAGACCGAAATCTTGATAAATAATCTACATTAACAGGAAAGTTTTCAAGCCTTTTTGTAAATGTTTTAAAATGTTGAAAGGCAAGAATGGTTGTTGGAACTAAAATCAACACTTGTTTGTTAGAACACACAGCTTTGAAGGCAGCTCTTACTGCAATTTCTGTTTTTCCAAAACCAACATCACCACAAACCAACCTATCCATAGGAAAGGAGCTTTCCATGTCTTTTTTTACATCTTCCGTTGTTTTTAATTGGTCCGGCGTGTCTTGATAAACAAAAGATGACTCTAACTCAATTTGTAAATAAGAGTCTTTTTGAAAAACAAAACCCACACTTTCTCTTCTTTTTAAATACAAACCAATAAGATCTTCAGCTAAATCAACAAGCTTTCTTTTTATTTTTTTCTTTTTATTATCCCAATCTTTTGAACTAAGGTTGTTAAGCTGAGGGGAGGAGTCTCCACCAGAGTACTTTGCTATTTTATGAAGAGAGTTAATGTTTATATAAACAACATCGTTATTTTTATAAACAACCCTTAACACCTCATGTTCTATATCATTTGTTTTAATCTTTTCTAAACCAACAAACCGACCCACGCCGTGGTCTATATGAACAACATAGTCACCGGTACTAAGTTCAGACCGGTCTTTAATTGGGTTTTTTTGTTTTTTAGCAATTTTTGGTTGAAAGGTGTGTTTATAATATCTATTGAAAATTTGGTGGTCAGTATAAAAAACAAGTTTGTTTTCGTGGTCAACAAAACCCTCACTCAGCTTTGAAATCAACTTGTTTATTTTTGTTATTAAACCAACAGACTCAAAATAAGAGGTTAATCTCAAAACCTGTTCTTCTGATTGGAAGGAGATATAAATTAAATAACCTTTTTCCTCTAAATCTTTTAAATCATCAGCTAATAAAGAAAGGTTTTTGTTGAAATTAGGCTGTGAGGAAGATTTAAAATGAACTTTGTGAGAATTAGAAAGGGTGTTGTTTTGCGTTTCTGTTATCATAAAACTACCAATTTCATCAAGAAAGCTTTTTTTGTCTAAAAAAAGAGTTTCTGGTGGTAGCTTTAAAAAAACTGTAGATTTTTTTTTAGCTTTTTTGAATAACTCAACAGAATGAAGATATTTTTCTTCAATAATGTTAGCGGATAAACTTACAGCATCTGACCATATTGACCAATTTTTATCAAAAAACCCAAACAACGATACGTAATCTTTATTTTCTTCTTCAGATTGAAGGTTAGAAATGATTTTAACAGAATCAACCTCTTCCTTGGTTAGTTGAGACTCAATATCAAAGTGTTTTATTTTCTCTACATTATCTCCGTCCATTTCTAAACGCACTGGGTCTTTGTAATTAAAAGAAAACACATCAATAATATTTCCTCTGACCGCAAAATCACCAGGTTGACTTATAAAATCCTCAATTGAAAAACCCCTCTCCAAAAGGGTGTTTCTGAATAACTTTAAATTTAGTTTTTGTTTTTTTTCTATTCTTAATGACAGTTTGTTTTGAAACTTTTCACCAGGGAACTTTTCAAACAAACCCTCTGGGTAGGTTACTATATATATTTTTTCTTTTCTTCTTGAAACTACAGCTTGTATAGCCTCTGTTCTCATTACTACATTTGCGTTGTTTATTAACTCATCATCATATGGGGATAAAAAAGAATAAGGAAAAAAGTAAACCTTATTTTTATCTAAAAAATTACAAAGGTTACTATAAAAAACTAGAGCCTTTTCTTTGTCAGAAATTAAAAAACAGTGATTTAATTCATCTTGTTGTGAAACCGCAAGAGGCAATATGACACTTAAGTTACCAGATAATCCTGAAAAAAAAAGTTTCGACTGCTTTGTTTTAATAGCAGACCCCACCTCAATTACCTTTAGGTCCTCTTTATATTTTGAAACTATCTCAGATGTTACCATATTATTTTAACTAAACTATTAAAGTTTAGTTTGCAAAAAAGAATAATTTTGTTGAATAAACCATAAAAATGAAAATTTTAATAACAGGATCTTCAAATGGAATAGGGTTTCAGTTATCCAAAGACTTACTTAGCGAAGGTCACAAGGTTGTTTTGCATTATAATTCAGATAACTCAAAAATTAAAAAACTTATACTTAACCATAAAACTAATTGTGAGATGGTCCAAGCAGATCTCTCAAAAGAAAATGGAGCATATGATTTGTTTAATAAAACCAACAAACTGATCGGTTTTCCTGACGCTATAATAAACAACGCGGGTATTGCAGAATCAGCTCCTATAAACCAAAAAACAATTGATTGGGCAAAAAATTTTGACAGAACAATTTCAGTAAACTTAAAGTCCCCCTCTGTAATTAGTAAGCTTTTTATTGAAAAAAAAAGAAAAGAAAAAATTAAAAAGAAACTAAGAATAATAAACATTGCATCGAGGGCAGCGTTTAGGGGAGAGGTAGAAGATTTTATATCATATGCTTGCTCTAAAGGGGGGTTGGTGTCTTTAACAAAAACAATAGCTAGGTCTTTTGGTAAAACAGACAACACGCTAGCTTTTACTATAGCGCCAGGATTTGTTAACACAGAAATGGCACAAAGTTTTATTAAAGAAAACGGAGAAGATTTAGTAAAGAAAGGAATTCAACTCAACAGATTAACAGAGCCAAAAGATATTTCTCCTGTTATCTCTTTAATTTGTTCTGGTAAAATGGATCACAGCACCGGCTCTACGATAGACATAAACGCAGGAAGTTATTTAAGATAAATTATTTAGCGAAGATTTGTGAAGAATCTTTAAATGATTTGAATTCAAGAGCATTTCCGCTTGGGTCTAAAAAAAACATAGTTGCTTGTTCTCCAATCTCTCCTTTAAACCTAATATATGGATCAATTATAAACTTAACTTTTAATTTTTTAAGTTTTTTAGATAAGTCATGCCACTCATCCCAACCTAAAACAACACCAAAGTGTCTAACAGGAACATCTTTTCCATCAACAGCGTTTTTTTTAGCTAATTTTAATTCATCAGGCTTAACGTGAGCAGAAAGTTGGTGACCAAAAAAATTAAAATCAACCCACTTTTTATCTTCTCTTCCTATTTCACACCCTAAGAAGTTTGAATAAAAAGATTTTGTGATCTCTATGTCTTTTATAGGAAAAGCTAAATGGAAGGGTTTGTCCATAAAACAATTTTAAATAAAAAAATTAATAAATGAAACGAAAGAAATACTCTTTAAAATTTTTATTTATTTACAAAGGGTAAATTATTAACGCTTAGGTATATTTGCTAAAATATTCTAATTATGGAGATGCTAGCTTTAATTATTGTCTTGTTTGTTTCAGCAATTTTGTGTTCAATTTTTATTCCTAACAATAAAGTTAGTAGTCATAAAAAAGATTCAGATATTTAACCTTTTTTCTTAACGTCTCTAAAATCAATTATTGACACAGCTCCAACAAAACTTATTAGAACAACAACAATCCAAACAAATAATTCAACGCCGTCTGTAACAGCTGGGTTCGTAGGAAACATGTTTTTTTTTCGAAAATATAAATTAATTTTTATAATTAAAACTTTAGAAAGTAATACTTCCAAGGGTTACTTCAAAGTTTGTTTGATCTTGGTTATAATTATTGTTTAATAAATAAGAAAACCTAAACCCTAAATCAAATAAAAAATTTTGCCTAAAAAGGTTGATGTCAAACTTAATTTCACCCCCTATTGTTGTTGGTTTTTCAATATAACCACTATCCTTAATTTGTTTAACACTTCCTGTATTAACAAAACCAGACAACCTAACCCTTTGAATATATAAAAGCGGACCTAAAGAGACCTCTGGATATAAAAGAGGAACCTCATATTCTAACCCTCCACCTAAAAAATTAGAAAAATTAAAACCATTACTATAACCATAAATAAAATTTACATTTCTCCTAAAAAGGTAGTCGTTGTCATTTTGTTTTTCTCCCCTAAACTTTAATCTAATAGAGTGTAAATTATTAACACCTGGAAAAGAAAAATACATATCACCACGATAATATCGACCCTTATAATCACTAGAGTTCGTTGTTGTTTTTCCCTCTAAAACAACAGTTTGCTCAAAGGGGAAATAAACTTGCCTTTTTGATTTTTTATGTTTTCTAGAGAAGTACAATAAACCAGAAACATACTCACGGGTGTCCCTTGATGTTTGAAGGGGAAGTTTTGCGGATTCACTGCTTAATGATGTGGTATAAAAATCTTTAAATTTTTCCAAAGAGTAGCTAATAGAACCAAAAAATGAAGTTAAGTATTTCCCTTTTGTATAAGACAAAGGTACTTTTAAAGTAGAAGTAAGCTCTCTTACTTTAAAATTAATATCAGCATTATATATTGTGTCTTTCTGACCAGTATTGTTTGTTAAAATTAGATTTTGATTAAAATAATCATTCGAGTTAGAAATTGTTAAATCTAAAATTGGAAAGAAACCTTGGTAGCTTATTCCAAAAAACCTCTTGTTTTTATCATCTCTAACATCAAACTTATAC
>MDTC01217872.1_pt1 | contig 10334 bp, 6 predicted proteins | sample 811181 | NCBI WGS metagenome assembly MDTC01 (sample SAMN05326644, study PRJNA326480) | marine metagenome | isolation source: seawater | place: Pacific Ocean: North | collected 2011
TCGACAGCGGGCGGCATGAAAAGCTTTTGCTGCCACAAAAAGAGCCCAATAGTCAGCAGTGGAAAAAGATTCAGATATGGGCCAAGCCAGCCCTCTGGTGCGACTAAAAAGGCTGGCATAAAACCAGACCAATCGAGCATCATATCTGGCGCGGCAAGGTTCGAGCACCAGCGAATAGCCGACGTAAAAAGTGGTGCCTGTCTCAGTTCAACATCTGTCGCCAATGAACGATAAAGACCCATGAAGATTGGAATCTGAATGAAAACTAATAGACATCCACCGGCTGGGTTATAGCTATGCTTCTTCCAAAGCTCCTGAGTAACCATCGTCCGTTTCTGTGGATCGTTTTTGTACTTCTCTGCAATAGCCTTCATTTCCGGCTGCAGAACCTGCATTTTCTGTGATGACAACGCCTGCTTTCGACTAATTGGAAACATTGCCCCGCGAACAATGACCGTCAGTAAGATAATGGCGATTCCATAATTCCGGATAACGGCATGAAGAACATGCAGGATTGCAATCATTGGCCGGGCTACCCAACCAAACCATCCGTAGTACACCAGATCATTCATGGATGCCTGTGAACGCCCAAACGTTGCGAGAAGACTTGGACGTTTTGGACCGGCAAATATATCGAACCGGTGTGTCACTGGCACATCGGGCTCGAGTTGCAACTCACGAGACAATAATCGACAACTCACGTTTACGAGTTTGCGACGAGCGGCTTCTGGCACGTCACCAACAACTACTGATTGCACTTCTGCAAGCTGTGGTATTTCCTGTCCTTCAACCGCCGGGAGTAATCCACTTGCAAAATACAAGGCATCGACCCCAGCAAATGAAAGTGGCTTTTCGTCAAGAATCGCACTTGCGGCTTGCTCAGCATCTTCATCCGTCAATGTCAGACCACTAATGAGCGTCGACGGTTCGCCCACAAAACGCATTGCGACATCTCGAACACCTAGTGAACCCCATGACCGGGATACTCGAGCTGCGTACCACCATCCCTCTGTAGGAAGACCATTTGGACCATCGATGGTGTATTCAAGACGAGTCTGTTGTGGGGCAACAAACGACACCCTGAGTTGCAACCGATACCGACCTGCACGATCGCCATCTACCGTGCCCACTGGATTGTCTGCTGCCGTTACAAGGCGATATTGTTTGACAACAACCAAACCTGCGTCCAGAGTTCGACGAAACTCGATAGACATTCCATCATCTGCTACCGTCGCCTCCCAGTCTTTTTGTTCAAGCTTATTTCCGGCTATTTCGCCATCTTCCGGACGCTTCTGGCCGTCTCGAGATGCAATCGCTATGCGGAAGGAAAGCGGGTCGTGAAACCCTGCATTAACATCTACAACAGGGACCGTACTAAACTCTGGCCGTATGACCTCAAGGGGACGCCGTGTTGCAGCTACTTCTACAGTTTGCTCACGACCGAGCGATTGTCCCTGCGGCCGACGAAAGACAACAGGAAAATTCTGACCTGGCTTCAGGCGAGCCAATACAGAAACAAGACTTTGTGGGTCTGGTGTTGTTGAATCAGACACCCGAACAAGAACATCTCCGGCTTTCAGCCCGGCATTCGCTGCTGGAGTGCCATCACCGACAATGCCGAGTCGACACCCCTCAGGAACAACATCTGCCGCAAAGTGACCGATGTATGCCCCGCGATCATCCTGATCGTGAAACTGTTCACCAGCCAATTCAATACGTTCTACACTTGCTCCACGACTCGACAGCGTAACAAGCATGCCGGCCGGACCATCAGGTTGAAGTGAACCCAATGAGAGATGCCGCCGCGGCGATGACGGTGATGCCGACCGATCGGTCTCTGAGTCCACTTCACGCGTGGGACTGCCGACTGACTGATCCCCAACAGCACGACCTGACTCCGTTGAAGGTGCATGAGTGCTTTCCGTGATATCAAGCTTATTTTGCTTGGCTGCCTTGTCTTGCTTTGCAATGCCTCCATCACCAGCGGCCGTGTCAGTAATCGGCGGTGGTTCATCTGCCTGCGGAAACAGAATCGTGCGCATAACCTGGCTGCCCAGAACAGCAGCCAACGAAAGAGCAATAAAAACAGCGTAGCGTCGTTCCACGATGATTTAATGAAAATCCTAAAGGAAAAAACGTAGTGTAGCCTGTTTCCGGTCTAATCAGGAGGGGTGCCTTCCGATTTTTGTTTTTGTTAACGCCCCACGAGAAGCCGATCCCCGAGAAAATTGTCCAGTTCTGGGATCTTATAAATCTTGTCAGAAGTTCCTTTGTTATCGTACTTTATCCGCCGATATCGCACCGTCTCAAAATCTTCGACAATCACATAGCACGCCCGAGGGTCATTATCTCTAGGCTGCCCTACAGAACCAACGTTGATCATGGCCTTCGTAGTTGGCAAAACCATTCTGACCTCTATCGTGCCTGGGCCCACAGCCGCAGCTACGAACTCTGGTGCAATGGTAAACACTCCAGGGATGTGCGTATGGCCTTGGAAACACAGACGAGTAACAAGTTCAAATATATGCTTGAGTTTGAGTGGATTGTATATGTCCTCAGGAAATACATACTCGTCCAGTGGGCGTCTTGCTGAACCATGAACAAAAAGCATCTCGCCTTCCTTAAAACTTCTTGGTAATTCACCAAGAAAGTCAAAAAGGTTGTCTTCTGAGCGACGCACCCGCTGATCATGAAACTCAAGTTGATCCCGCGTCCAACGAATAGCTCGTTCCGCCCCTACGTTAAATCCATCTGGATCAAACAAGGCACCTTGGTCATGATTCCCAAGAATTACTTTTGCACAGCGATCACGAATAGTGGCCAAACACTCACATGGATTGGGGCCGTATCCAACAACATCGCCGAGACAGTAGATCGCATCGACGCTCTGACCATCAATATCCTCAAGAACCGCTGTGAGCGCCTCAAGGTTTCCATGGATGTCGCTAATAAGTGCAATCTTCACAAATACTTCCCTGTTGGTAAATCAGCCTCAAGTACGCCGTGTTTGAGCAGTCTCACAGGGCCTACGGCAAGACGCCGGAAACATTGCAGAAATTTTGAAATTCAGAAAACTACACAATAAATAATAGTTTGACGATGCAATCTACCAACCTCACTTAAAATTTATACTACAACAATTTCGTTCACGGTTCGATTACGGTCAAGCAGGCTTCCCTCATGCCCTCAATTCAGAAGTTTCTTGCTATCGAGACCAGCACACGTCCAGGAAGCGTAGCTGCCGGAACACTTCCCTCACGTTGTGATATAGAAAACCGACCATGGCAGGTTGATAACCTTGCTATGCAGGAATTTCATCTCGCTGAAACAGGCAGTCAGGGGCGACACCTCATGCCAGTGCTCGCTGCAGCTGTTGAATCGGCGGGTTGGTCACTTGATAAGACTGATCTTGTTATCGTGGCTACAGGTCCCGGCCCTTTTACAGGCCTCCGAGTAGGCATTACCACAGCAAAGGCCATTGCGTGGACTAACAATTGCACACTTGTGGGAGTTTCGACGGTGTCCTGCCTCGCGACTCAGGCAATTGCAGAATGTGGTCCAGCTGATCGAGTGGAGGTCGTTTTTGACGCTGGGCGTGGAGAACTATACGTTGCGACGGCAACCCAGCCGATAGACGGTCTTATTTGGCAGGTCAGTAAGGGCACGCTGCAGAAACCAGCGGAATGGCATCGTACGTTGATGCGTGGAACAATCGTCACCGGTCCTGGCCTTACGCTACAGCACGACGTGCTCCAAGAACTGCAGTCCACCAACCCGGGGTCAGTAATCGTTCCACCAGCAACAGCATGGCGTCCAAACTCCCAGACACTAGCCTGCATCGGTCTTGCCAAAGCCGAACAAAGACTGACCACCAAGCCGGCTGCATTAAAACCGACATACCTGCGAGCAAGTTACGCCGAGGACCGATCAGATGCGTGAGTGAAAACCACCGCCAATTCCAAGAGGCCATTATTTCTCGGCACCGCGCCTCTCCTGTATGACCGACTGCAAGCCCACGTTACCATTTACGCTGTTATGGTATTTTTGGGCGGTGATAGCGTCAGTATCACTTTCCCCGAGATGCCAATAGAGATAAAGCGGATATTTATTCCGTCCCGTCGTTCCCTGACGACGGTTCCAGGTTTTCCATCGACCAAGAAATATTGCCATGCAATCAATTCAAAAACTTCTTGTTGCAAACCGTAGTGAAATTGCTATCCGAGTTTTCCGGTCAGCACATGAACTCGGCATGAGAACGGTAGCTATTTACGCCCACGAAGACAGATTCTCCTTACATCGATTTAAAGCAGACGAAGCATATCTCATAGGACGTGCTGGAGAACCATTACGCAGTTATCTGGATATTGCTGGAATTGTTGCATTGGCGAAAGAACACAACGTCGACGCAATTCATCCGGGATACGGTTTCCTTTCTGAAAACGCTGAATTCGCACGGGCGTGTAATGAAGCCGGGATTATTTTTGTTGGACCACGAGTGGAACTACTCGAAAACCTCGGTGACAAAACTGCTGCGCGTGAACTGGCTGTACAAGCCGGTGTACCAATACTTGCAGGATCATCACGTGCTGTTGAAAGTATTGAAGAGGCAATTGGTACTGCCGAAGAACTTGGTTTCCCGGTGATGTTGAAAGCCGCGCATGGTGGTGGTGGTCGTGGCATGCGAATTGTTCGCAACAAAGAAGAACTTCCCACTGAGCTAGAGAGCGCTCAACGTGAAAGTAAAACTGCTTTCGGGAGTACAAGCGTCTTCATTGAAAAGTTCATCGAACGTGCGAGACACATCGAAGTTCAGTTACTGGGTGACACCCACGGAAACCTTGTACACCTTTTTGAGCGAGACTGTTCCGTGCAGCGTCGGCACCAAAAAGTAGTAGAAGTTGCTCCCGCCCCAAACCTTTCGCCCGCAATGCGGAACCAAATATGTGATGCGGCAATTGCTATTGGCCAAACTGCCAGATATGAAAACGCCGGCACGGTTGAATTCCTTGTTGATGCCGATGCTGATCAATTTTATTTCATTGAAGTAAATCCTCGTATTCAGGTTGAACACACAGTGACAGAGGAGATCACAGGTGTCGATATTGTTCGTAGGCAGCTTCAGATAGCAGCTGGTAAACGATTGACCGACCCGGACATCGGCCTCGGTGACCAAAAGGCTATCCACACGATGGGGGCAGCAATCCAATGCCGAGTGACCACAGAAGATCCGGAAAATCGTTTCCTACCGGACTACGGAAGGATCACGGCGTATCGTTCCGCAAGCGGAATGGGCATTCGACTTGATGCAGGTACAGCTTTTTCTGGGGCCGTCGTGACTCCGTATTTCGATTCACTCCTCGTGAAGGTAACTGCACGAGGATTATCTCATGTTGAGACTGCCGGTCATATTGAACGGTGCCTTCAGGAGTTTCGTGTCCGTGGAGTCAAAACGAACATTCCATTCCTTATCAATCTTGTGACGCACCCTGAGTTTTTAGCAGGGAACTGCACAACTCGTTTTATTGATGAAACACCAAGCCTTTTCGACTTTCCGATGCGACAGGATCGAGCCACTCGCCTCCTCAGCTTTCTCGCTGAAACGATTGTGAATGGCAATCCACTGATGAAAAACCGTCAGCCAGTTGTACGTCGAAATCCAGCAAGCATTCCTAATTTTGATTCCCAACAAGCCCCGCCAAGCGGAAGCCGAACAAAACTTCTGGAACTTGGACCAGAGCGATTCGCTCAATCACTACGCAGCCACAAGGAACTTCTCCTTACAGATACAACAATGCGTGATGCTCATCAGTCACTCTTGGCTACACGCATGAGAAGCTATGACATGCTCGCTATTGCTGACGCATATGCCCAGCTTGCGAGCGGTCTGTTCTCTATTGAAATGTGGGGTGGTGCGACCTTTGATACCGCAATGCGGTTTTTAAAAGAGTGCCCTTGGGAGCGTCTGACTCGGCTCCGTGAAAAGGTCCCAAATATTCTTTTCCAGATGCTGCTTCGTGCAAGCAATGCGGTGGGGTACACAAACTATCCAGACAATGTCGTCCAAGGGTTTGTCAAAGAATCTGCCTCGGCTGGAATTGATGTGTTTCGTGTTTTCGATCCACTTAACTGGGTTCCAAATATGGAGGTGGCTATTGCTGCCGTTCAGGATAGTGGGGCTCTATGCGAAGCCACTGTCTGCTACACCGGAGATGTCCTTGATCCAAAGCGTGATAAATACACGCTGAAATACTACGTGAACCTGGCAAAAGAACTCGAGAAACGAGGTGCTCATCTTCTTGCAATCAAAGACATGGCTGGTCTTTGTAAGCCGTTCGCTGCAGGACGATTAGCTAAAGCCCTTCACGATGAAGTGAGCCTACCGATTCATTTCCACACGCACGATACATCAGGAGCTGCACTTGCAAGTTGCCTCGAAGCAGCTCGAAATGGAGCAAGTATTGTAGATGCAGCGATGGCACCTTTTGCTGGACTCACAAGCCAGCCAAATCTTAATGCGATTGTTGAAGCCACTCGAAATACTGAATTAGACACGACCCTCAACCCTGAGCCTCTCCGGCAATTAACCCACTACTGGGCTGCTGTTCGAGAACATTACTCACCATTTGAGTGCGGGATGAAAGCACCTGATGCAGATCTCTATCTCCACGAAATGCCTGGTGGACAATTCACCAACTTACTCGAACAGGCACGAGCACTCGGGCTTGCAGATCGCTGGGAAGACGTGTGCCGAACATACGCTGATGTTAACCAGCTTCTTGGAGATATTGTAAAGGTTACGCCAACAAGTAAAGCAGTTGGTGATCTCGCGCTTCTGCTTGTTACAAATGAAATGAAAGCCAGCGAACTTCTTGAAAGCAATCGTGAACTCGCTTTTCCAGAATCTGTTGTTGACCTTTTATCAGGCCGCATGGGGCAATCTCCAGGAGGGTTTCCGCCTAAGGTGGTAGCACGCGTTGTTCGCAATCAGACTTTGATCGCTGGTCGGCCGGGCGCAACTCTCGCACCTGCTGACACACAAAAAGCTATGACAGAAGTCACCTCCATTGTTGGCCGCGAGGCAACCTCTCGTGAGATTTCATCCTGGCTTCTCTACTCACGAGTCTTCCGGGAGTTTGCCGAACACAGAGCAACATATGGCGATGTCGCAGTCCTCCCAACTCCTGCTTTCCTTGAAGGCCCCAAGCAGGGTGAAGAACTTTTTGTTGATATCGAACCCGGAAAAACGCTCGTCATCCGACTGCTCACAGTCGGCGAGCCTCACGCGGATGGAACACGGACTGTTTTCTTCGAACTAAACGGTCAGCCGCGGAGTGTTTCAGTCATCGACCGTACGCTTGAAAGCTCTGTCCAACAACGTCCCAAAGCAGACGTTGGTAACCCTAGGGATATCGGCGCTCCAATGCCAGGACTCATTGTCACAGTTGCGGTAAAATCTGGTGATACCGTCAAAAAGGGTGATAAGATACTGAGTCTGGAAGCCATGAAGATGGAAACAACGGTTTATGCAGAGCAGAACGGAACGCTTTGCGAAGTTCTCGTAAGTCCGGGCACCCCGGTTGAAGCAGGTGAACTCGTTGCACGGTATGCGGATGAATAGGTTTTCTTGAAGACCGTTTCAATTACTCCTGCTATGTACGCCCACGACATGCACTATGAGTAACACCAAGAATTACTTCGACTTCAAGAGATCCTCGAAAGCTTTACGTACTTTGACCACCTTGGGAGCAACGACTGCCTGGCAGTAAGGCTGAGATCCATTGTTTGCGAAATAGTCCTGATGATAGTCTTCGGCTGGATAAAAAACTCCTGCCTTTTCCAGCGTGGTGACAATAGGCGAGGAAAAGATATTTGCTTGATCAAGTTTTGCGATAACATTTTCAGCAATCTTTTTCTGCTCACTGTCGTGGAAAAAAATTGCCGACCGATATTGAGTACCAACGTCCGGCCCCTGACGATTCAATGTTGTCGGATCATGGGTTGCAAAAAATATTTCAAGGAGTTTCTCAAATGGCACGACCGTAGGGTCATACTGAATCTCAACTCCCTCCGCATGGCCGGTAAGGCCACTACAAACCTGTTTATAATTTGGATTGGGAATTCGACCACCTGTGTACCCACTAGTAACACTTTCCACCCCACGTATTTCAGCGTAAACCGCTTCTGTACACCAGAAACAACCACCTGCGAACGTTGCCGTGGCAAAAGTGGGTGCCTCGTCTGCCTGGCTCTTATCTGTCATGACCACTCCTAATGAACTCACAAACACAAAACAAATGAGAAATCTTCGTACCAGAAAACCATAGTGTGTTTTCAGAGGCAAAACAGTCATAGCCCGAACCTTTCCTCGTAGCCTTCGCTCAAAAACAACGTTACAGCACCGTACGTATAACGGTGCGACTATCAAAAATATCTGGGTTCACTAGATATCTCAGCGGTTTGTCCGCCCAGTGTTTAGCATAGCTGACACCGATCCGGGGGGTTCGCTGAATCTGCCGTCGAGGCACTCCGTCTCCTTGCTCAATCCATAACCCTGAGATTGGTGTTAGCTGCTTCCCATCGTACTTTCTTGTGACACCGAGCATCTTCGTAAGCCGTCCAGGGCCTTCTGTTTCCCCAACACCGCGGAGGAGCACCGCAGCCGGCAGACCTTCTCGTCCGGTCACCACATTGAGCATCCAATGCATCCCGTAGCAAAGATAAACATACCAGCAGCCCGCAGGACCAAACATCGTACGATTTCGAAGAGTTGGTCCCACACGACCATGGCAGGCAAGATCCTGAGGGCCTAAATAGGCCTCTGTTTCGAAGATACGGTGTTTTTCCTTGTGCTTATTGGTCCGCTGGACGATAAGCCAACAACCTAGGAGGTCTCGAGCCACTGAGTCAGCCCGGCGATCGAAGAAAGATGGCCCAAGAACCGCCTGAAAACCACTCTTGGGCGTGTTTTCACTGCTTTTCGAGACCAACCCCTTTCGAGATTTCGACGTTTTTGCTCTGTTACCTATGCTTATAGCGGATAGTGGAGTTCTAGGTTTCACGACAAGAAACATCCTCAAAGAGACGAATTTATCCCGATAGCACACTGTGTCAGATTACAAAGGAGAGTTCAATGCAAGGAACAGTCGAAGCCATTGAGGCACCGATTGAAGAATTGACAAATTCTTCGGACACAGGAAAAGTTCCCACATGGATTCGAGATGCCCGGCGGGTTGTTGCACAATCAGGCACGGATTTCTTTAAAGTGTCCCCCCTACGCTACTGGACAGATTTTCTTTTCAGTCTGGTGTGTGCGTATTCTGCTGCAATGGTTTATTTGCTGTCGCCACTCGGAGCTTGGCAGCAAATCATTGCGTTTCCAATCGCTGTTTTCTGGCTCTACCGGCTGGGTTCCTTAATTCACGAAGTGTGCCACCTTGGCGCAAACGAGATGCAAACTTTCAAAGTAGCATGGAATCTTCTTGTAGGTGTCTTCACGCTAACTCCATCGTGCTTCTTTACGCGACATCACCGAGATCACCACAGCCAACGAATGTACGGCACACCTGAAGACCCAGAATATGTTGCTAACGTTCTTGAGGCGGGTAATTGGAAGAGCGCCCTTGGCTACAGCCTTTTCATACTCGCGTATCCGATCATTGTTTTTCTAAGATTCCTGCTAACTCCATTGTCGTACATACACCCACGACTCCGTGAATTCGTACTCGAACGAGGCAGTTCTCTGACGCTCAACCTTCGGTATAGGCGACAGATCACCAACTTTGACAGGAAAGTAATTACTGCAATGGAAGTGCTCTGTTTTATTCGAGCTGCTGCAATACCGTTAGCTGTTTTTACTGGTGCAGCACCACTAAGTCGCATACCGCTTCTCTATTTGCTTGGGTTAACAACACTTGTGATGAACCAAATGCGACAACTTGCCGACCACCACTTTGATGGTGATGGGGAAGTCAGTAACGTTGAATCGCATATTCTTGATTCCTGCAATTTCATTCGTAATGATCCTCTAACGCTGCTCTTTTTCCCGTTCTCGATACGGTACCATGCGTTGCATCACCTCTTTCCTTCTCTGCCATACCACAACCTAGCAGGGGCACATGCATATCTTGTTCAAAACCTGCCCGAGAATTCTCCATATCGAGGTCTCGATCAACCTGGTTGGTGGCCGGTGGCAAAAAGAACTATTTTTGGCGGCGCAAGGGCGGTGACTGTCACCTCGTAATTCATATGGAAGCTGGTATTGTTGGCCTGCCAAACGTTGGCAAAAGCACTCTCTTTAACGCGCTAACACTCTCGAAAGCTGCACAGAGTGAAAA
>MDTC01265995.1_pt1 | contig 10334 bp, 10 predicted proteins | sample 811181 | NCBI WGS metagenome assembly MDTC01 (sample SAMN05326644, study PRJNA326480) | marine metagenome | isolation source: seawater | place: Pacific Ocean: North | collected 2011
GGATAAGTCACAATTACTAGACAAAATTTTTTTTTCATATAATTAATTATATATGAAAAATTTACTTTATGTTGTTATTTGTATAGATACAGAAGGTCCACTAACAGAAAGTCTAAAAGCAACTTTTGAAAGAATAAATAATAAATTCAGTTTGTCTCTTAAACCATCAATATCTACTTTAAAAAAATTACAAAGAGGTAAAATAACTTACAGAAAATTTGGAAATGAATTAAAAGATTTTGTACATCCAAAAAGACTAAAGTACTTGAATAATTGGAAAGAGATTTCTAAAATGGTAAAAAAAATTACATCAAATAAATTTAGAAAAAAAACACAAAAATTTTTTAAATCATCTTTAAAATATAGCTGGTTCATCATTGATAACATTGGTTTTAAATTTAATCCGAGAAGAAAAGCCTTAGGTTACAACACAGTTTTTAATAATTATGAAAGGATTTTAAATAAATACTCAAAAAAAAAAGATTGTATTGGTTGGCATTTTCATTCGATCCATCCTTCAGGAAACCCTCTAATATATAGTACAAGTTGGACTGGTAATGATTTCCATGAAAAATCTTTATGTATGAGATTAATAGAAAAAAAAAAATTTCCCCAATTTATTTAGAGCAGGAGCACTTATTGAAAGGAATGATTTAAATCAATGGCTTGAAAATTTTATACCATTTGATTTTTCAAATCGCTCAAGATTATTAAAAAAAAAAAAAATTGAATACTTAAACGACTGGGCTGGGGCACCTTCAGATTGGTCACCTTACAATCCATCCTTTTATGATTACAAATTAAAAGGCAGTATGAATCGGACTATCTTTAGAACCTTAGATATTGATACAAATTCTAATGTTATTAATGAAAAAGAAATTGATTCTGCTTTTAGACGAAGTAAAAAAAACAAAACAATTCTATCTGTATCCACTCATGATAGGAGAGATATAGAACCTGAACTAAATTTTTTTTTAAATAGACTTGAAAAAGTTTCAAAAAAATATCCAAAAGTAAAGATTGAGTTTTTAAATGCAGAAACTGCAGCAAGAAAAGTCCTTAAAATTAATCAAAACGAAAAAAATAAAAACTTATTATTCACCAAAATAGTTAGTAAAAAATATTTAGATATTAAAACGAATTTTGATTTATTTGGGAACATCCCTTTTTTAGCCATTAAAGAAAAAAATAATTTAATCTATAGAGATAACCCAATTAAAATTAAAAAAAATTATTGGAGATATTTGGTAAATAAAAATATTAAAACTTTAGGCATTGCAACTGTAGATAAAAGAGGTTTTGTGAAAACAAGAGTTCATGACGTATAAAAAAATAAGTATTATTGGTTTAGGATTTATAGGACTTCCTTTATTTGTTTATCTAAATAGTAAACTTAAAAATCAAGTAATAGGAATTGATAAAAAAAGTTTATTAACTGAAAGTAAATTCTTAAAGCTAAGAAAAGGAACTAATCCAATTAAAAGTAATGATAAAAATTTTGATAAATTAGTAAAAAAAATATCAATGAAAAAATTGAGCCTCTCAACAAATATAAATGATATTAAAAAAACACGTATAGTAGTTGTGAGTGTTGGTTTTGATTTAACTAAAAGAAACTCTATAAATAATTTAAAAAATTTATTCAAACAAATAGGTCAGATAATTGAGGAAAATACTTTAATAATTTTTGAAACAACGGTACTACCAGGAACCTCAGAAAATATTATCCTGCCAATTTTGAAAAAGGAAATAGAAAAAAGAGATTTAAATTTTGGAAAGATATATTTTAGTTATAGCTTTGAAAGAATCACTCCTGGAAAAAACTACATACAATCACTAAATTCAAACAGATGTTACTCATCTAAAGATCTTAAGTCAAAAAAAGAAACATTGTCTTTCTTGAAATTATTTATAGATACAAAGAGAAATAAATTAGATTATTTTGATAACCTTATTGATTGTGAAACTACGAAAATAATTGAAAATTCATATAGAGCTTTGAACATTGCTTTTATAGATGAATGGGTAAAATTTGGAAATGAAAACAACTTAGATATAAATAAAATTTTAAATGTAATAAGGCTCAGAAAAACGCACAGTAATATTATGAGGCCAGGAATTGGTGTTGGTGGTTATTGTTTAACAAAAGACTTACTTTTTGGAAATTTATCAAATATTTATTTTAAAAAAAAAAAAACAGATTTTCCGCTAACTTTAAAAGCAAAATCAATTAATCAAAATATGTTTAAAACATCATTAGATTTTATTAAAAAAAATGTAAAAATTAAAAATAAAAAGATCTTAATTCTTGGTGTTTCATATAAAGAAGATATTTTTGATTTAAGATTAAGTCCATCAATGAATTTAGTTAAAGGTTTAATGAAATACACAAGAAAAGTTTTTTTGTATGACCCATTCCTTGAAATAAATAATAATTCAAAATTTTTGAACAAAATTCCTGCATTTAAAAACTTTGATATAGTCATATTTTCCAATGCTCACCAACAAATTAAGAATATTTCCTTCAAGCAATTTGAAAAAAAAGTTTACTATTTTGATTTGAACAATGTTTTATCTTATAAAATGATTAATAGGTTCAGAGATAATAAAATTAAATTGAAAGTTTTGGGTGATAAAAAATAAAAAAATACTAATTACTGGAGGAGCTGGGTTTATTGGATATCATTTATCGAAAAAATTAGTTTTTGATAATGAGATTACAATTTTAGATAATTTACAGAGAGGAAAAAAAGATAAATACTTTAAAGATCTTATAAAATCTAAAAATGTAAAATTTATAAATTTAGATTTAACAAAAAAAATTGAGATAAAAAAAAATGAATATGACTATGTATTTTTATTAGCGTCAATAGTAGGTGTTAAAAATGTTAATGATAAACCTTATTCAACTCTCAAAGTAAACATTCAATCAACTTTTAATACACTTGATGCTTTAAATTCTAAAAAGTCTAAACTTATTTATTTTTCAACTAGTGAAGTTTATTCACCTTTAGTAATTAAAAAAAAAAGCAAATTTCCCATCAGTGAAAAAAATGATTTATTAATTTTAAATCAAGATAGCAAAAGATACACTTATTATATTTCAAAAATTTTAGGTGAAAAATTAGTCAAATTTTCTGGAAAACCTTTTTTGATTTTGAGACCACATAATATTTACGGACCGCGAATGGGTTATTCTCACGTAATACCTGAACAAATTTATAAAATAAAAAATAAAAAAAGATCTTTGATTTATTCACCAAATCACAAAAGAGCATTTTGTTACATTGATGATGCTATTGATCAAATTATGTATCTGTGTTCGTCAAAAAAAAATTTCAACAAAATATTTAATATTGGCAACCCAAAAGAACCTATTACTATGATTAGGTTATCTAAACTAATTAAAAAAGAATTAAAATCATCTACAAAACTTTTACCAACCGAGATTACCTCTGGGTCGATATCAAATAGGCTTCCTTTTTTGAATAAAAGTTTGTATCCAAAATGTAAAACTTCTCTTAAAAAGGGAGTTCTAAATACAATCAAATGGTATCAAGAAAATGAAAACATATAATCTTCATGAACCAAAGATATATAAGAATCATCTTTTAGTTATTAAAAAAATTTTAAAAAAAAATGAAATATCAACTTTTGGAAATTATCCAGAGAAATGTGCTGAAAAAATTAAATCTCTTACCAATTCGCGTTATGTAGTTTTGCTTGGTACAGGAAGCAGTTCATTGCTTGCAGCATTTAGATCTATTGGTTTAAAAAGAGATGATCTTGTAATAACATCTAATTATACTTTTATCGCAACAATTAATTCAATTAAGATTTCAGGGGGTGAACCTTGGATATTTGATACACAAAAAGATAGTTATAATTTAGATTTAAGTCTCATTGAAGAAACTTTAAAAAGACAAACATATAAAAAAGGAAATTATTTTTATCTTAAAAAAAATCATAAAAGAATTTATTCCATATGTCCTGTATATGTGAATGGCAAGCTGCAAGATTATAAAAGAATATATAAAATAGCTAAGAAATATAATCTTAAAATAATAAACGATTGTGCTGGCTCTTTTCTAACACTATGTAAAAAATCTAATTTATTGAGATTTAGTGATATTACAATTAGCTCTTTTAATGGAAATAAATCACCATCCTCAGGTATGGGTGGATGCTTAATTTCCAATAATAAAAATTATTATTTATACTCAAAAAACTTTTCAAATAATTTTTCAATTAAAAAAAAATATCTACATACTGATTATGGATTTAACATTAGAATGACAAATTTGCACTCAGCTTTATTATACTCTGAGCTTAAATTTATTAAAAATACAATAAAAAAAAAGAGCGTAATCACTTCTTATTATAAAAGTTTTATTAAAGAAAATAAAAGAGTTAAACTTCTTTTACCAGATTCCAAAAATGAAGTTCTTTGGATAAATAAATTGATTTTTCTTAAAGATAATGATGCAAAAAAAATGATTATTTTTTTGAAAAAAAATAATATCAGAACAGACAATTTTTGGATTACAATGAATCAACAACCTTTTTTGAAAAAAAAAATTTTATTTGAAAAAAAATCCTCAAATAATAGTGAAAATTTTTCAAAAAAAGTTGTGCCATTACCTTCTTCACCATTTTTAGAAAAAAAGGATATTAGAAATATATCAAATTTGATTAATAAATTTTTTAATTAAAATTTAGCCTTTTCCTGATTTTTTTAATAGTTCAAGCTGTTCATGAGAACCCATATCACTCCAAAATTCATCAATAGGAAATATATGACATTTAATATTATTTTTGAGTAATTTTTCTATAACATCAACTATCGATGTTTTTTTTATTTTCGAAAAAAACTTAATTATAATTTTTGGATCTATCATATATATTCCAGCATTAATAAGCTTATATTCTGAAGGTTTTTCTTGAAAAGATTTTACAATTTTCTTATTTTTACTAGGTATTATTACGCCATACGGTATGTTGTTTTTTAATAATTTATTACAAATTAAAAACTTACAGTTATTTTTAAAAAAATATTTTACCATATTAGAAAAGTTTAAATTAGTTACTATGTCAGAATTGCATACTATTATAGGATCTGTTAAGTTGTATTTTTTTATAAGTGCAATGACTGAACCAAAAGTGCCTAAAAGTTTTTTTTCATAATAAAAATTAGTTTCACTTTTTGCATGCCAAAACATATCTATTTCTTTTTTAATTAATTTTGACAAATAGTGAGTTGTAATAAAGAATTTGTTTATATTTGAAGCTTTAAGATTTTTCATAAGGGAAATTAAATTAGAATGTTCATTTATAACAATTATAGGTTTTGGGACAGTGTTAGTAATAGGTTTTAATCTGACACCATATCCTCCTGCCATAATTATTGCATTGACAGAATTTGATTTATTTAAATAAGCATAGTTATCATCATATAAAATATCGGTTATTTCTTTTTTATTATTTACAAGCGGAATATATTTAAATTTTTCGAGTTTTTTTTTTAATAAACTTTTATTATATTTTTTAAATTTTGATTTAAGTAAAAAAAATATTTTTTTGTTTGCAAGATCTGAAATATCATCATTTTTTTTTTTTAGATTTTTTACTTTTAAATAATATTCTCTAAGATCATTATCTGTAATTGATCCATATAATTTTTTTCGTTTTGTAACAAAAATAATATCTATGTCTAGACTGTGTAATAATCTTACACAATTCTGAACTGAAGTATTTATATCAACTATATTTTTCTTAAATTCTCTTCTATTTGTTATTTTCATTAAAATTTAGTTAAATTATGTGTTTTTGTTTAAAATAATTTATAATAATTGCCATCATTATGCTAGATATTTATATGTAAATTTTTTCTTTTTAAAATCTATGAAAAAAAATATTATAATTTTTGGAAGCTCTGGGCATGCTCAAGAGATTTTAGAATGTGTTCAAAATAAAAAAAAAATTTATAATTTTTTAGGGTTTGTAGAAAAAAAATCAATTTACAACAAAAATAAAAAAAAAATTTATTGCTATGACAACGATATCAAAAAATTATCAAAAAAAAATATTTTTGGTATTGTGGGTATATTCGATTTAATTAAAAGAAAAAGAATAGTAAAAAAAATTTTATCCATAAATCCACATTTTAAATTTATCTCAATAATTTCAAAAAGTAGTTTAATTTCAAAAAAAACAATAATTGGCAAAAATGTATTTATTGCAAATGGAGTAATAGTTAATTCTAATTCAATTATTAAGGATCATTCTGTAATAAACACTGGATCAATAATAGAGCATGATTGCATTCTAAATAATTATGTGAATATTTCACCTAATTGTACGATTTTAGGCAATACAATAATTTCAGACGAGGTTTCAGTTGGAGCAGGGACAGTGATTAAACAAAATATTAAAATAGAAAAAAATAATATTATTGGTGCAAATTCTTATGTAAATAAAAATATTAAATCTAAAAATAAAATTTTTTTTGGCAACCCAGCAAAATTTTATGAAAAAAAATAATTTCAAAAATAGAAAATTATTAATGCAAAAGTACTTGTATGATAATAACCTGAAAAAAATAAAAGATAATTTAGATGAAGCTTACAAAAATATAGATAAATTGTGGTTAGATCAACTTGATTTAAAAAATGTTAGATACAACTATATTACTGGAGATATTTTATCATCATTCTTAGATAATAAAAAAAAACTGAATGTTCTAGATATAGGATGTGGATATGGTGCTTATCCAAATTATTTAAATAAGTTTAAAAATATTAATGCTCAAGGAATCGATACCAGCAAGTATGTTATAGATGTGGGTAAAAAAAAATTCAAATTTAAGAATATTGATTATGGAAATATCAATAATTTAACTAAAAAGTTTGATATCAAATTTGATGTTATAACAATTATAGGTGTTTTTTGGTTTATGTTTGAAAATTTTAAAAAATGTTGTCAAAATTTAAAAATGATTACAAAAAAAAATTGTATCATTTATTTTCAAATAAATATTCCAAAAGATAATAATATATTTGAAAAAAAAATAAAAAATTATTCAGATTTATATAATTTTCTAAATAAGTTTTTTATAATTTCAGATTATATTTACTATGAAAATAAAACAAAGGTTGGTAGAAGCTTGATAAACAATAATGACTCTTGCATTATTAAATGCAAATTAAGGTAAACTGTGTGTAGCATTTCAGGTATTTTTAATTTTAAAGGTGAAACTCCAAATAAAAAAAATCTATTTAAGATGAATGACTCAATGGCTCATCGTGGGCCTGATGCAAAAGGTACTTGGTTCAAGGATGGAATTGCTTTGGCTCATAATAGGTTGTCTATATTTGATTTATCTGAGAATGGCGATCAGCCAATGGTCTCACAGTCTAGAAATAAAGTAATAGTTTTTAATGGTGAAATTTATAATTGGATAGAAATAAGAAAAAAAATATCAAAAATAAATTGGAAATCTAAATCAGATACAGAAGTTTTAATTGAAGCTTTTGAAAAGGATGATTTAAATATTTTTGATTATATAAATGGAATTTTTTCATTTGCTATTTATGATATTAAAAAAAAAGAGCTGCTGGTTGCTAGGGATAGACTTGGTGTAAAGCCTCTTTATTGGACAATTAAGAACAATAATTTTATTTTTTCCTCAGAAATTAAAGGTCTATTGGCCTGTGGCGTAAAAAAAGAACCATGCAAAAAAGCTTTAAAAGATTTTTTATTTAATGGATTAATTGATCATTCTGAAGTGACATTATTTGAAAATATTTACCAATTAGAACCAGGCAATTTTTTAAAGATAAAATCAAATGGCGAAATTCAAAAAAAAAATTATTGGAATTTAAAAGAAAAGGTAAAAGAAACCACTGAAATTTTAAAATTCAAAAGTAAAAAATATATATTTGAAAAATATGAAAAACTTTTAAATGATTCTTTAAATTTAGAGATTAGATCTGATGTGAAAATAGGTACTACATTAAGCAGCGGTTTCGACTCGTCAATGTTGACTTATATGATAAAAAAAAAAGTTAATAATTTTAGTACTTTTTCCTATGGTTTTCATAATGAAAAAGATGAAACCTTTTATGCTAAACAGGTGTCAGATTCGTTAGATTTAGATAATTTTAGTGTAAAGTTAAATGAAAATCAGTTTCAAGAATATTTAGACAAAGTGATATTTTCTCAAGAAGCACCAATCACTTCTATTAGAGTATTAGCAATGCACAAAATGTATGAAAAAATTAAAGAGCAAGGCATCAAAGTAATTTTAGAGGGGCAAGGTGGAGATGAGTTGGGCGCAGGTTATGAATATTACTATGCACCATTTTTTTTAGATCTATTAAAAAAAAAAAATAATTATTTTGACTCATTCTCTGAATTGGAAAAAATTTTAAAAAATTACAAAGCTATTAATTCACAAAATAAATACAAAAGATTATTTTACTCAATGATGTATGTAATGAAACCAGGTATTGCAACTCAAGACGGTGTACCATTTGTTAATCATGATGTATATGATAAGAATTTTTTAAACATAGAAGATAATTATTCAATAAAACATGAATTAGATTCTTTTATTCAAAGTATGCAACTTATCGATATTCAAAAAGTAATTTTGCCAAGAGGTCTAAGATTTGTGGACAGAACCTCTATGGCTTCATCTGTAGAAACAAGAGTACCATTATTAGATCATAGGATCACTGAATTTTCTTTATCTGTTCCAACAAACTTAAAAATAAATGAAAATGAGACAAGGTATTTCATGAAATCTTTTTTCAAAAATAAAAAAGATATAGATTTTAAGAACAAAATTTTAAAACAAAAAAAAACAATAGTTGATCCACAAAAAAATTGGTTAAGGTTTGACAGAAAAAGTTTAATCAAAGATCTAATTAATTCATGTGAAATATATAAGGATTTTGAAATATTTGATAAAAAAAAATTACTTAATGAATATTCAAATTTTAGAAAAAATAAAAATGCAGAAACAAGTTTTCATATTTTTCAATATGTAAATGTAATTAATTGGCTAAAAGTTTTTTTTTAATTTAAGAATTTATGAATAATAAAAAACTTAATATACGTTCAGTTAATATATTTAAAAATAAAAGTTTTTCTTTGAAAGACTCCAATTATTTTTTTGAAAAAGAAAAAAAAAAAATATATAAATTTTTTGAAAATGTGAATTTAACTGGTAGTTTCTGGAAAAATAATACAAAGATAAAAAAAAAAATTATATTTATCTCAGGTATTTCAAGATCAGGCCATCATCTTTTGTTAAGTATTTTAGATAAACATAAAGATATTGATAATTGTGTTGGTGAGGATGCTACAATAAGAAATATAATAACTTTTGCAAAAATATATGGTAAAAAAAAAATTGAAAACAAAATACGAAAATCAGATGAGAAATTTTACATAAAGCTAAGTGGTAATAAATATATAAATAAAAAATTTCTCTTTTTTAATAAATGGCTTAAGGTTTCTAAATTAAAAAAGTTTAATTTAGCGCACAGCGGAACCCAAGGCATTAATACAACATCAATATTAGACTTTAATTCATTCATTCCAAAAATTAATTATCTTGATTATTTAAATTTTTTGAAAAAAAAAAATAAAAGATTTGAAAATTTTTTTGAATTTTTTTATTTCTATCTAGAAGCTCATTCTAAACTCGTAAATAAAAATAAAAAAAAAAATTATTTATTTTGTTATTCAGGCATGAGAAGAGAAATTAAGTTTTTGTTGGAAAATGGTATAGACTTAAAGGTGATCGTCCCATTTAGAGATTTTCACGGTTTTTATCAGTCATATTTTAAAGGGATCTATAAATCGGCAAAACCAACAAACAAAATTTTAAAAGATATTTGGGAAAATTGGAGTCACAAGATTGTTGATTTTTTGAAATTAAAGAAAAAATACCCAAAGAATATAATTTTGTTGTCTTATGAAGATTTATCAAGATCTCCTTTAGAAAAAACAAATATTTTATTAAAGCTATTAAAATTAAAAAAATATAAAAAAATTACTTCCTCTATTAATAATAAAAAAATTTATGGTAATTCTTCATTTGGTAATAGAAAAATCAAAGGTGGAGAAATTTATTTTTATGATAAAAAACCTTCTTTTAGGAGGGAACAGCTGCCTAAGGACTATAAAAAATTAAAAAATTTGTTAAATAAATATAAGATTTAATAGTTTATAAATAAAATTTTATTATAAAAAAAATATTAAAGATAAGTTTGTGAAACTAAAAAAAAAATACTTACCTAAACCAGCTTTGCTCGATGGAAGAAAAC
>MDTC01055702.1_pt1 | contig 10333 bp, 10 predicted proteins | sample 811181 | NCBI WGS metagenome assembly MDTC01 (sample SAMN05326644, study PRJNA326480) | marine metagenome | isolation source: seawater | place: Pacific Ocean: North | collected 2011
ATTAACCTTTCCTAGTGAAGCTAATGATATTTGAATAGCCTTAATTTTTTCAGAAAATGTATAATTTGATGTATTTGTATCGATGCGTTCGTATTCTACTTTTATAGAGGCTTGTGGTTTCTGTATTTTTTGTAAAAGAGCATCCGGTTCTAAAATAGAAAACGGTTCCATTTGAACACAATCTAATGTTGATTTATTGTTTACATGTAATCTATTTGTAGGATCAGTCCAAAGTGATATAGCAGTTTCGGATTCAATCGGTTCATTATTCCATAATAATTTCAATAATCTAGAACAATTACGATCAATTGTTTTTACCATATCTAATGGAATACACCCTATAATTGAAGTTGTTTGTGGTTCGGTATCTCCTTCTGTAACAATACATCCAACTGAACCATAACCTTTTTGTGATACTGGTTTCCATACAGACATCACAACGTTATTACTAATATCTTCTTCAGTATCTGTATCTTTAGTTTTATCATAATCATATGGTTCAAGTATAAGTGTTGCTACCTTTTTACCATAGTTTAAAGGTGGTGTTGTTTGTTCATACTTAACAATAGGGGTTTCTTTTATACCATTTGGATTTTGATACCCATCTAATGCAATATCTCCCAAAGAAACATAACCTTCTTTTGCAATAGGTCTCCATATACTAACAATACGTTTAGTCATTTCATTTTTAATAACACCAATTGATTTATAATCTTTCGTCATTTCAATCTCAAAATCGCATTCATATTTAATCTTTTGCGGTAATAATCTACGTATGTTTCCTCTCGGATTTTTGTCTTCTCCTAGATTTAGTAGGTTTAATCCTACAAAAAATGGACTATTTTTAATTTTCCATAATTGTATATCTCTATTCTTAAATAATGCATTTTCCAATACAATATCATCAGTATTTTCTCTACGAACACATCTAAATTTATGAATAGAAGGTGTGTTTTTACTGAATATCATACCAACTGGTGAAAACCCTTCTTTACAATGAGGTGCCCAAACAGCCATATTATCGTTAATTTTACAAATGGGTAAAAATCCAATTGGTTTAGAATCTTCTTCATCAGATTCTGCTTTTACTAGATAACTTGGAAAAAGAGGTGGTTTTGTTCCCATTTGGATTACGTGTGCCATTGGATAATATGAATTTAATGGTTCTGGTTCCCAAACAGAATATACACCATCAGGATGCGAAAATACTTTTATATAACTTGTAGTCTTTTTAATATAAACGCCATCATTATTTACAGATTTATTAGAGAATGATTCGCTTTTTTTACAATTACAAAAATGACGAAATAAAAATACAATACCAATTGTAATAACAACCGAAATAAGAAGATATTTTAAATATTCTGTACGTGTAAGTTTCATACTTATTCTTATTATAGAATGATAAAAGAAAATACAAAAAATATAATTAGACTAATCCATATGAGGCTGTAGTTGCTACACCGCACATATTATCAATATCTGCTGAAAAATAGATATAACCGTCCATTCCCCAGTTTGTATTCCAACTATTTTTAATAATAATATACTTTTGACCGTCTTTTGAAACACCATATCCTACAGCAACTAATGCATGATCTAAACTTGTATTACTACAAGCAGTAGATTTAAAAATTCCAGAACTATACATTTGGAAATCATATTCAGCATCAAGAGCAACCGAAATGGGTCCTACAGTCGCCATAGCATGATATAGATCAGCCATACTACCAGATGTAATATTTACAGTTTTAGACAAAGTAGCGCCAACAGAATTATTATTATAAGAACAATTACCCCCAACACCAGTGGTACCAGCCGTATATGGATAGGATTCTTCTGTATCAATACCCGTATTATTAATTACATATCTCATTCCAGCTTCAGGCCATCCTCCTCCACAACCATAATTACCAAATGAACTAGAACAATCTACAATATTTTCTTCACTCAAAGATACCAATGTTTGATTTACTTTTGCATGTTGACCTTCAATTACACCAACAGCACTAAATGCCCAACAGCTTCCACATTGTCCCTGATCTTTAATATCGGTAACATAACCCATAGATCTCCAATCCATACTTGTAGGAATATTACTGAGTTCTCTCATGTTATAACGATGTGTATGTTTACCTTGATTATGTTGTGTTCCATCAATAGGCGTCATTAACCATTTAGATGAAAATTCAGAGTGCGTCATATCAGTAAATGGATTCATACCCATATCATAAGTGCGATTTGATTGACTGTTATGTCTATCAACATATTCCATATTTTTACAGAAAACATTAAATCTATATTCATATTCATTGCTAGAATAACTTTTATTGTATGTTTTCATATATGTAGTAAATTGGTCATGTCTATCTACATTTTCAAATCCATAAGATACGGCAGTCAAATAAAGCAAAAATAGCATAGAATTCATAATTATATTTATATTGTGTAATCGATGCGATAATTAAAAATATGATACTTTTTCTTAAATTACGATATTAATTATCTTTTTTGAACATTTTAAATTTTTTTGAAAGTTTTACTATTTCTTGTTTCGTTAGGTTATACACACAAGGTAAATAAAATATATTATCTAAAAATGTTTTAACTTCTTTATTTGCATGTTCAAATGTTTTATAAGTCGGATTTTTTATAATACAAATATTATTTTTATCAAAATAGTCAATATATGATTGTTGAAGTTGCCCATCAATATACACTGCATTATAGGGTAAACATGATATATGAGAATTAGTATTTACAAAATCTCTATTCCACGGAAAAAAACTATGAATTTCTTTATCACTAAATTGCGATAAGAATAGTTTATTTTTCTTTATAAATAATTTTTCTATATTTTGTTGAGTATTATAAATAGATTTATTAGTGTTCACCATTAACATAGTAGGTTCTCTCATATAATTACTATGTTCAAAACCAGGCTTATTTTTTCTAATTTTTTGTATAACATCGCTTAGTTTATAACCTCTTATATATAAAAATAGTTTCACCATATTTTGAATACATCTTACATTATAGAGTAAATAAAGTAATGTATTATCAAATGTTTTTTTTAGCACTTCCTTTTTTGTAGGTATTGGTAATTCTTGTATTGATTGTAACATATGTTCTTTAATATTAAAACGATCATCATCACTCTTTTTTATATGAACGTATCCCCCAAATAAACTACTCGGTCTTTTATCCATACCACAAGAATGAAAAATCAAATCAGCTTTATTATTAAATTCATATTTATATTCTCCGCCTAAAATTACATCTTCAACAAGTATAGCACCCTTTATATTTTGTTTAATATCAGATATATCAAGATATTTTCCCCATAAATGTGTAATGACTACAATATCATAATCAACGTCTTTTTTTTCTTCAGGAATTGTAATTTTTTCATAATTTTCATCTATATCAAAAATGTGGATGTTTTCTTTTGCAAAATTTCTTTCAAGTATATCTCTAAAAGAAGTGTGATGTATAGGTGAAACTCCTATATTCATAGTCCTATTTTTGTAATTTATATCATTTTTCATATTTTGTATAAAAGTATTAAATAATTGTCTACAACAATATCCGTAAACTGTATCATATTCATCGTTACAACTTGATTCTAAATTTTGTATAGATGGTTTTCTAAAAGTATCAAATAAGCTAGAATAGTATTGATATAGACATTTTAGAGTAACTTGATTTGATCCAGGAACACCAAATATACCAAAAAAAGATAAATAGTCCAATATAAAATATATTGTTATGAATGATAAAATAAAATATATCATGATTACTAGTTAATAGTCAACACTCTTTAATATGTTTAAAATAGTTTTTGTTTTTAAAGAGTAAACTTATTGTTTTTTACTTTTTTTACCTTGTTTATGTGTTTTACTTTTTTTACCATTTTTACTAGATTTACGCTTGTTTTGTTTCTTTGTTTTCTTTTTATTTTTTTTATTTTTTTTTATACCAGCAAAAATAGATTTTTTTAGAGGAGGACCAAATAATTTTTGAAATTTTCTGCCATCTTTATATAAATTTAATCTTGTAAAATCACATCCGCTTGAAATAAGCAACTTAATATTTGTAAATTCGTGCATTTGTATACTTGCAATAATTTCATCGCCAGATACTATTAAATCGTTTTGTGGATCAATCATATAAAGAATTCCATTGCTATCTCTAGCAAGAATTATAAAATGACCAATATTTCCACCAGCACGTTGACCAAATGATATTACTCCATGTGAATGAGGAAGATTATTATATAAAAATTCTACTAAATCTTGTATATTATCAAAATTAGGAGCATATATATTATTATAATCTGGTAAATTTACAAACTCTTTTGTCTTTACTTGACTTAATGCTTCAACCAATTGTTCTAAAGTTAATCCACCTTGATCGTAAGCTAACTGTTGTAATGGATATGCTATATCTTTAGACAATCCTAAAAAACTTAATACCATTGCACCACAATCAACGCCGGCACCATCAGGACATACTCTTGTATCTATTCTCATATTCCATCTTTCAATTTGTTTATCATTAATTTTAAAAAAAAAACCACCTTTCATTGTAAACTTATATTTATAGAATATTGTTATATATATTATTACTAAACATATGGAATATATTGTGGTTTATCTAGTTTGTAAATAGTTGCCTTAAAGGTTCCATTGTATTGTGGTAAAACAACAGAATCACCATCATAAAGTTCTTTACATCCTAAATCATCCGTACAGTTTTTACCATCTATAGTAAGTGGAATCTTGATTTGATGATTGGAATCACTTGCAGTATAATAATTCCATTGGTTGGAGTTTCCGTATGTGCGTTTTCCAAAAAGTGGTAAAATTGGATTATCGGTATTATTTCCAGGAGCTTTATCACTGTCTTGAATATCTTCTTTATGTAATATACCTAATTGTTGGTAATCACCACCATCGCCTCGCGTTGATATATTAATAGGCATAACTTTAACATCTTTTTGCGGTACAACAACTTTACCAGATGGTTGTGAGTACATATTTCTAGAGAGTGGTGGCTCTAAAACATTTTCATAGCGTTGTCTATCAGTATCAATAATCATAGGTGGTTGCTCCATTTTTACACTTTCTGCCTCAGGTTGACTATGTAAAGATGATTCTAATTCATACAATCTTTTTTGAAGTGCATATGTGCTTTCTCTGTTTAAAATATATAAAACAAGAAGACTAATAATACTAAGACCAATAAAGGTATCTAAACGAATTACCGAAGGCAACATTTCTCTCTATAGTAATTAGAAAGACTATTTTTTAAAAAATATATGAATATGACTATAACGCGAAATTTATCATTTATTTAAGATAGTTTTGAAATATCGAGAGATTTAAATTCATCATCTGAAATACCAGACATTAATTTTAACATAGGTAAACGACCTATAATCGTATCTTTATTTTCGTTAATTTTGTATACAACTTTGTTTTCATTATTTAATTCCGGATATTTTTTTAATACAGAATGTAATACATTTCCTTGAACAATAAAGTTATCTTTTGAAACAAAAAAGGGGTATTCATTTAATGCACTATATCCGGATTCTAATTCTTGTTTTAAAGAAATAATTTCGTCATCATTACTTTTTAGAATAGGTTTCATATCATTTAGTCCTATTGTAACCTTTTTAATTTTATATGAAGGTAATTTATCAAGTAAAATATTACTTAAACGAACAACTTTTTTGTTATTTTCAAAGTTTTCTAGTAGATGAAAATTTCTGATAATTCCTAAACATAATGATGCAACAAGTGTAAACACCAATCCATTCATTTTATTAGTAAAAAATGGATAAGAAAACACCAATACAGTGAGAAAAATTACAAGATTCATTACATTTTTATGAAGCAAATTAAAACTAAAATAAACAATACCAATCCCTAAAATACCATGTGTTGCTAAAAAATCTTGATTCAACATGAGTAGTCTGTAAATATACTATTATGGGAGAAAATCCTTGCCGAAAAAGAAGAGAACACTGCTTATAGCACCTACTAATACTATAAACAAGTTGTCCTTGTGGCGTAAAAAAAGACCTCTATTAGGTATGAATGAAAAAAGAAGTGTGCGAATGGTTGGATGAATTAATACCATAGTAATAGCGCCAACTAAAATACTAGTATGATATTTGCTGGGTAAAAAACTAAGAATACGATTATCTTCAGATTCAACGGGTGATGGTACAACAGCTGGAGCTGCATTTGATGGAACTTGATTATGTCCTTCATTTGTAATTGGATTCATTGGTGGTAATTCCATCATAGGTTGATTCATTGCATTGTTTTGTGTTGCTGGACTGTTTTTTTCTATTTCTTGTAAAATATCTTGAACTAAATTAGAATCTTCACGTAATTGGTTAATTGGTGTTGATTTAGGCATATTCACTTATAAACAAAACATAGATAAAAATAAAAAAGAAATAACGTATTAATTTTAGTCATCTTTTTTTTCGCAAACACAAATACATTTACGTTCGCGATAGACTAAAAAGAAGAGATAAGCAATTACTAATCCAAGTAAAAAGGAAAATAGTTTGTTATAATCGTAAATTAAAGGGGTCATTTTATTATTAAGCTAGATTTTTAATACATCTTCCTCCCTCATTACATAATGTATCTTTTGTATTCGCACAAATAATATCTGGACGATCAGCTATCATATAAATAATAAATAATCCTAACGATACTCCATATAAAAATGTTGCGTGATCCATATTTATTGTATGGTGAGATATTATTCTCGTTCGTCATCTGATATGATATTGTCTTCTTCATAATAAAGAGGAGCTTCAATTGAATTAAAGAAGTCTTCAACGTCAAAACGCGTAATACCACAATTTTCTTTAGGATGAAATAGTGTAATATTGACTACATCATCAAGTTTATAATGTTCCCATTCTGGTGGAATATAATTATCATTTTCCAAAAATCCAACTATATCATTAAAATGTTCGCAATCAAGCAACATATCAGACCGTTTTGTAGTTTTTGGTTTTTGTTCAGATTCAGAATTATGAAACTTTTTATTATAAATACGTTTTACATGATCATTGCAAATTGAATTTTCCGGTTTTGATGAATATTGAGGACGTAGCGAAATAGATGCTTCCATAATGGATGTAAAGATAAAATAGGTTATTAAACTATGATGGTTTGTTAATACATTCTAGGTATTTCCCTTTAAATAAAAAAAAATAAAAAATCACTCATAAAAAGTTAAGGGAGTTTAGTGACGCTAACATTTATATTTTCAGGCATTTGACCTAAACCAAATGGATCAGTTGAATTAGAATTCATATTACTACCACCAGATTGGTCTTGATATGTAGTATCAAAAACGCCAGGTGAACCACTTCCACCATAAGCACCGCCATTCATGTTTGGTTCTGTTGGATTTTCATTTAAAGAATTATTGATAGTCGCGGTCATATCTTCAAAACCACCCTTTTGTTCCATCGAATCCAGCGAAACTGATTGTAAGTCTGGTTCTAAATTTACAAATGGATCATTACCACCGGTTTGTTGAGGTTGTTCTTGAGGAACCATTCCACCCATAGCATGTTCACTTACAGAAACTACTTTTACATCTGGTGATGTATTTCCTCCAACTTGAGGTTCATTAGGCACAGACATATTTGATATATTACCTGGACCAAATGGTGGTGTTGTATGAAAAGATTCTGAGGATGCAGATATATTAGTGTTTTCTTCACTACCTGCACCAACTTGTTCATCACCAATCATGCCAGTAATATTTAATGAAAGTTCATCCTTTACTTCAAATTCATCTGCTTTGTTGTTCCCACCTATTTGATTATTAAGATGTTCTAATAAGTTAAATCCTCCTTTCATTTGGTCGGATGTTTCTGTTTTAGTATATTCAATTTCAGAGGTAATTTTACATTCACCTTCATCTTCACCACTACCTTTTTGTTCCTTTTTTTTAGTTTTTTTTGGTTTTTTAGCTTCCTTTTTTTCACCTTCTTCTTGTGGTGGTACATCTTCTTTTTTCTTTGGTTTCTTAGCCGTTTTTTTTGGTTTTTTCTTTCCAATATCTTTATTATTTACAATAATTTCTGGAGAGCGTATTAATAGAAAATCCTTTAAATCTTGGTGTGAATCTTTATTATCTTTTTCAACGTTATCTAAATATTCTTTATCTAATTCTGCAATTTCTTTTGCTGTTGTTTGATATTTATGTATATCTCCATTATTAAAGTATTCCTTCATTTGTTTCTTTAATTCTATAACTCTAGCTCTCTTTTCACGAATTTGTTTTTGGCGAAGCTCTGCTGTTTCTTTTTTATCCTTTATTTTATTTAAAGTTTCATTAACTTCGCGTAATATGTTTTGTTTTTCATATAACCCCATTACAGTAAGTTTTAGTTTTTCAATATCATTTAAAATCTTTTGAGTAGAATACCCACCTATAACAGCATCTCTCATATCACGTAATTGAGCTTCCTTTTCACTAATTTCCTTACTTAGTTTTTTTAATACCGTTGGAATATAAATATATCTTGCTGGTTTATACGAAAAAACTAGTTCATCTTTATATTTTATTTCAACAAGCTCCTTCGTATTTATAAATTTTACTTTTAAAAAATCATTTTTCAATCTTTTATAAAAATCTAAGTATAATTTTGCAAAAACCTTTTGTGTTGATAAATGCTTTAGATTTAATAATTCCTTTGTTACTTTGTATGTATTATCTTCTGTTTTTGAAAAATCTTTAAGAGATTCTAAAAAAATATCAACATTTTCTTGATAACTTAACTTGTCGTTCCAAGACATTGCTATATTTTATTCTTATATAAAAACTATATAATTTTTATCTGTAAGTTTAGTATAGAAAATGAGTTGTAACAAACCAAAAAATACGAAACTTGATTTCTCAGAGTTCCTCCTCGAACAAAATGCACCAGTTAATGGTTTAGAAACATCTACATATCACCCAATTAATTTATGTGTTGATAGAGTAGTTCGTCATCCACCCTTTCTTGTTTGCAGAAATACTATGTCATCTGAATCAAACAATCGTCAATATGAACGTATATTTCCAGATAAATCACAATGTTTACCTATAGATCCACGTCCAGAACATACTAATTTAGCATCCGATTCATATGTTGGTGCTCAATGTAAAAAAGAAAAAAAGTAAACCTAAAAAGTAAAATTATTCTTTAAGCATCTGTCCTATTATATCATTGTATTTCATATATTTTTTTTTAATTTTGTTTACATAAATTCCTTTTGTAGTTGGTCCTATATTTACTATTTTACCAAAAAGTCCTTTATATAATTCTCGTATATCCTTATTAGTAAGTTCTTTATTACTGTATAGATTATGTAATAAAGTTAATGTTGGTTTTGAATATTGTTTTAGTTCAGCTTTTACAATATCATTTTTAGTTTGCTTGTATTTACTATATTCATCTCTATTACAATACAATCCAATTATATCTTTTTCTATATTACAATCTTCTCTATCTTTATAAATATTTAAATTATTATCTGTATTACAGAGTTGTTTGTAAAATCTAGTTTCAATATTATTATTATCATGTGGTAATTGACCAGATTCCACATATGATTTAAAAATGATTTCATAATCTGGAAATATACGAACAATATTAGATAAAATAAATTCTGTAAAATAGGATAATATGTTAAAATTAGGATATTTCAAAATTATTTTGTTGTATATATATTCATAATAATGACCACTGTTATCATTCATAGTAATTGTTTTATCGTTTACAATTAGATGTCCGGATAATACAGCATTAAAATGTGTATTGCCTAATCTCTCTTCCATAAATTTAGCACAAACTGTATGTCCGTTAAGAAAATCATTTGGATTCATTCTTAATAATCCGACAAAAGGACCTTTACCTGTTTTAAATCCATATAAATATAAAAATGAAACAGGTCCTTTATTTGTATTTTTTGTAAAATCATTAATATCATCTGGTAAAAAATAAAATTCAGTTGTAATATCAACGGGTAATTCCTTTTTAATTCTAACATAAGCGTTTAAATCTTTATGTGTTAGCTCAAAACATGTATCTTTCTCTTGATTTTGAAAATTACTCATAAATCCTTTTGATGAAATATATACGGGTTTAGAATTACTACTACTAGAACTGCTTTTACTTTTACTACTGCTTCTACTTACACTTTTACTTTTGATACTGCTTCTAGTTCCGCTTCTACTAGAACTACTTTGTGATTTTTGTGCTTTTTTTGTTTTCTTAGAATTACTGGATTTTGCCGTTTTA
>MDTC01121254.1_pt1 | contig 10332 bp, 10 predicted proteins | sample 811181 | NCBI WGS metagenome assembly MDTC01 (sample SAMN05326644, study PRJNA326480) | marine metagenome | isolation source: seawater | place: Pacific Ocean: North | collected 2011
ATTGAGTGGGAGTGATGCAAATGATGGGACCGAATATTGAAGACGCACTGCATCAAGGTATCACAGCGCACCAATCCGGCAACCTTCAGGAAGCTAAGCGTGTTTACCAATCCATATTGAGACGTCTACCAAGGCATCCAGATGTAAATCATAACTTAGGTCTTATTGCTATTTCGATGAATCAGATACAGTCTGCACTGCCATTATTTAAAATTGCGTTGGAAGCAAACCCGAATATTGAACAATTTTGGCTTAGCTATATTGATGCTTTAGTTAAGAACAATCAGCTCAAGGATGCCAAGCAAGCTATTAAAAAAGCTAAAAAGAAAGGGTTTGATGCTAAGAAACTGCAAGCATTCGTTGTTCAATCAAAAGGGGCTATCGGTACAACGGTCCCGTCTCAAGAACTTGTCAATAGTCTGTTTGGTCATTATCAGAACGGGCAGTTCACTGACGCGGAAAAGCTCTGTTTGAAGATCATTAAAGATTTTCCTAAATATCAATTCGCTTGGAAAGTTTTAGGCGCAGTACTGGGAGCAACAGGCCGAAAGGCAGAAGCGGTAGACGCTAACCAGAAAGCAGTCTTGTTATCAAATCAAGACCCTGAAGCGCACAGCAACTTGGGAATTGCACTGCAAGAACTAGGAAAGTTCGACGAAGCTGCAGAAAGCTATAAAAAAGCTTTATCTTTGAGATCTGACTATGCCGAAGCCCACAATAATTTAGGCATCTGCCTTAAAAAGCTAGGAAGATTAGACGAAGCTGGCAGAAGTTTCTCGCAAGCTATTGCATCCAGACCCGACTACGCTGACGCCTATATTAACCTAAGCTTGGCTATTGAAAACGCGAATTTTAAATCATCAAACCGTGACCTCTATCCGCCATTAACTAAACTTTTAACTACTGAAAACTTAGCGCGTCCCATGGATATGGCTAGCGGTATTTTGAGTCTCTTAAAGCATGATCGCCTAATCAAGGATTTACAGTTTGAGAGAGATCTTACTATCAGCCTCAAAAAGGCAACTTACATAATTAAAAGTCTAGATAAACTTCCGCTTCTTCATCAACTGATGCGTGTATGCCCACTTCCCGAACTTCAATTTGAGAAACTCTTTGTTGCGCTTCGAAGTTTCCTTCTTAAAAATCTGGCGACGCTCGAGGTATATCCTGAACTAATCTACTTTTTATCTACGCTGGCTATCCATTGTTTTGTAAATGAATACGTCTACGCTGAAAGAGATGATGAGACTAGCCTCGTTGAAGGCCTAAAAGATGAGATTGAGCGCACTCTAGCTCTATCAGAGCACCCAGAAATAATAAGGATTTTGTGTCTGGCCACATATCGCCCTTTAAATCGGTACAATTGGCACAAAAATCTTGAAGCTCTCGATAATTTAAAGGAGGTAAGGGCAAGGCTTATTGAAGAGCCGCATGCCGAGGAAAGGATGGCACAAGACATTCCCAAGTTGGGACGAATATCTGATCATGTCTCGCTTAAAGTTAAGGGACAGTATGAAGAAAATCCTTACCCAAGATGGATGAAACTAGGGATTCCAATAAAGGCAAAATCAATCTCTGAAGTGTGCGATGAAATGGATATTCATCTCCACTCTAAAAATATTAAAAAAGTGGCTTCTCCGACGATACTCATCGCTGGTTGTGGTACGGGGCAGCATTCGATAGGGACAGCCGCCCGCTTTTCGAATTGTCATATAACAGCTGTGGATTTGAGCCTTGCGAGCCTTGCATATGCGCGTAGAAAATCTGTTGAGTTGGGTTTAACCAACTTAGCTTATTTGCAAGCAGACATATTAAACTTAGGTCTTATAGAACAACGATTCGATATCATCGAAAGTCTTGGTGTTCTTCATCATATGGAGGATCCTATATTTGGTTGGAAGATCCTGGTGGATCTCCTGAAGTCCGGTGGTTTAATGCGAATCGGCCTATACAGCGAATTAGCAAGAAAAGAAATTGTAAAAGCCCGGAGAGAAATTGCTTCATTTGGAATAGGAACGTCCGCTGCTGAAATACGAAATTTCCGTCAATCGATAAGCAATTTTAAAAATAATAGTTTAGGGCAATTAGCTTCGTTCGGAGATTTTTACTCCCTGAGTGAGTTTAGAGATCTAGTTTTTCACGTACAAGAGCACCGCTTCACGCTTAAGCAAATAAAAGACTATATCGACGAGTTGGGTTTAAAGTTTTGTGGGTTTGATAATAGAAATGTAGTATCAAATTTTAGAGAGCATTGCGGGAACGATGTGGATATCTATGACTTGGAGTTGTGGCATGGTTTTGAGGAAAATTATCCAACTAGCTTCGCAGCGATGTATCAATTTTGGTGCCAGAAGCCTTAAGAATAGAGTTTATTCATTTTAAAATTTGCAATAGGCGATATTGGATGCGTAATTCTGGTTCTCTAGCCTGAAATTCAGGGTATGTGTATCGGGTAGCACCCGCATGAATCCGAAAGCCAGAAAAAGGACAAGGGCATGATGGCATTGTTTGGTGGTAAATTCGATGCGGAGCTGCAGGCGATATTTGAGCCATGAAGGATAACTGCCGTGCTAGGTCCGGCGCCATTTAACATGCGCGAATTGTCCATGAATTAACCGAATGGCTTACCGCATTTATCATACGCGAAAATCTCGAAGTACAATGCGCCAGTTCTCAGCCTCAGTTGGGCGCCTTTGGACGGTAGGAAATTGTCTGCCTTTTTGGGCGCGATGCCTCTTTTGCTGTTCTTTGACGGTAATTCCTAACAGAAACTAATGATGAATTTATCAATCAGGCCAATTTTGCCTTTTAGGATCGGCGCGTGATTATCGACAATTGCCAAATCTGCTAGGGTCTGGCCTGCACTATGTACACCGTGGGCGGACCAGCTGCTGATATATGCCATTGCGTTGCTAGGGGGCGCCATGATTATCGCCATTGACCATATTGTTCTGAGCGTCGCGGATCTCGAAGAAACCATCCGTTTTTATTGTGAAGGGCTGGGTATGGAATTACAGCATTTTACACCGGCTGCAGGTGGGCCGTTGCGCAAGGCGCTGATATTTGGCCAGCAGAAAATCAACCTTCATGATGCGGCCGCTCCCTATGCGCCGCACGCCCGCCAACCGGTTGCGGGTGCTGGTGATCTCTGTTTTCTGAGCGCTCTGCCACTGGTTGACTGGCTGGTGCATCTTGCTGCCATAAACATAGACGTTGAGTCAGGTCCGGTTCCGCGCACCGGGGCGACGGGCCCGCTTATGTCTATTTACCTGCGAGATCCAGACGGCAACCTCATCGAGATTGCCAATCAGATATAGCCAACAGAATCTGAAAGCCGGAATGGCAGCATGTTTGCTTTGTGATGTGGCTGTGCTAGCGTGCCGGGCCTGACAGTATTCGGGCGCTTTTTTGCCTGCCAATCGCGGTTGACCTGTCTGCCATGCTGCTGTCGTCTTTCCTGACCGGGTTTGCGCTCGGGTTTTCTCTGATCCTTGCCATTGGCGCGCAGAACGCCTTTGTGCTGCGCCAGGGGCTGCTGCGCCAGCATGTGTTTGCAGTGGTGTTGTTCTGTGCCCTGTCCGATATGATACTGATTGTGGCAGGTGTCGGCGGCATTTCCCTGCTGATTGCCGATCTGGCGGAACGCCATGCTCCGCTGATGTTCGGGCTGGTGGCAATCTGGCTGGCGATCTATGGGGTCATGCGGGTGCGCAGCGCCCATGCGGCCGGACAGGCAATCGCACCAGAAGATGGCACGTCATGCAGCCTGATCACGGTGCTGGGCACAGCCGCCATACTGACCTATGGCAATCCGCATGTCTATCTCGACACGGTGGTGCTTGTCGGTACTGTATCGCTGCAGTTTGATGGAATGGCAAAGGTGGCATATGGCGTGGGCGCGGCGATAGCCAGTCTGGTGTTCTTCTTTACGCTTGGTTATGGCGCTACGCTTCTTGCGCCACAGATGCAGAAACCGCATGCCTGGCGGATACTGGACGGCGTTATTGCGCTGGTGATGTTTGCGCTGGCATTTGGAATGGCGCGTGCCGGCGGGTGGATTGGCGGCTGACAAGGCTGCCGCCAGAGGTCAGTTATCCTCGAGATCCTCGTCCAGAATGCTGATCTGCACGTGATAGCACAGCTCGCCATCCTCATCATCGGCGAATACGACGCCAATGAATTCATCCTCAAGCATCAAATCGGCTGAATCTTTCTTGTTTTCACGACGGGCAATAGAGAGCCGTTTATTCCCGAAACGCTGGCGCAGATAATTTTGTACACGGGCTGCGTCACTGGCATTCATGTGGGATCTCCCTTGGCCGCTGATAGGTGATATACATGTTTTTATCCCAAGGCACCAGGCCTGTCTATGGCGTCCTATTTTTGATGGCCCTGTCCGTCACGGGGGCTATCCGTAACGGGCGATCTGGCCACCCCCATGATTCGGCCAGGACGGGCGTGTTGCAACATCACGCGCTTCGCAGGAGGTGCAGCGCATGCGCCCGCCAAGTTCAGGGACCGGAAATAGCGGACCAAGACGTGCAATCAGTGTAGATGTGTCCAGCTCAGCATTATGGCCGCAGCGGTGGCACCAGCAGAAGACATGCAGCCCCTCATTTGCAAGGTCGCCAAGTGTGACAGGGTCAATCGGGTCATGTCGCGCTGTCTGTCGCCGCTTGAATGCGCCCATCGTATGTCTCTCCTGTTACCGCACACGGTTGCTGCCATATGCTGCATCACCGATATTTGTTCATGTTTTGTTCTAATTCAGATGTAATTTATTTAGCGCGTTGCAGCAAGTGGCGAATCCGCCATTGTGGACTGGTCAGGTGCGACAGTGTGGAAAGAACAGCGGTGTCCGGTTGGGGAAAGCGGAGACCATCTTGCTGCGTCAGCCGCTGATCAGGCGCGGCAGCTTGTTGAAATGACCGGTGACATCCGAAACGTTGTTTGACCGACACAGAATGCGACTCTGGTCGCGCAAGATAAATTGCGGCTTTTCCTTTGCGTGACGCTGCTTTTTTTCAATCACAAACAGCGGCGTTTCATGGGTGTGGCGGAAGATCGAAAACAGCGCAACACCATCCATATGGTCCAGTGCATAATCCCGCCAGTCGCCCGATGCAACCCGCGCACTGTAGGTGGCCAGAATATGACTGAGTTCGGTTCGTGAAAAATAAAGCTGGCGACGGAGCCTTTTCGGATTGGAGACACGCGACACGTTTTGGACTTGCCTGCTTTTCTGTTGGCTGTTTCGGGACTTCTTGGTTATGTTGGGGCGATTTTTCACTGCCGTCAACAGACGGCCGCCCTTCTCAGCCTGTTAGGCAGGGCCAGATTGGCATTGTGCCGGTCGTGGCGGGCCCCGATGACGGGTGATGGCGGGTAATGACAGCAAACAGAGACGTCGGAACATGGCTGATATTTTTGATGAAATTGATGAAGAGCTGAAGCGTGATCGTACGCAGGAGCTGTGGACTAAATACGGCAAATATGTCATCGCAGCCATGGCGGCCGTTGTGCTGGGTGTTGCCGCGTCGCAAGGCTTCAATACCTGGACGCGCAGTCAGGCCGATACATCGGCAAATCTCTACCACCAGGCGCTTGCCGCGGATGACGCGCTGACGCAATTGCGGGCAAAAGCTGGTAGTATGACAAATGGTTACGCGCTACTTGCGCGGTTCCAGTTAGCAGCGGCGCATGCGGCGGCCGATGACCTTGTATCTGCAGAATTAGCTTATGCCGCATTGGCGGCTGACAAGGCGGTTCCGGCGCTCTACCAACAGGCGGCTCAGTTGCTGGCGGTGATGAATGCTCCTGCTGGTAGTGATGTCGGCGCGCTGCAGGACAGCCTGTTACAGCTTGTTGAAGGTGGTCCATGGCAACCATTGGCGCTAGAATTGAGCGCCGCACTGGACCTGCAGAATGGTGACAATGCTGCTGCCATTACCAAATTAGAAACTCTGATCAATCTTGCCGAGACACCTAACGAACTGCGCCAGCGGGCATCGCGTCTTGTGCAGGTGCTGAATTCTTAACCAAAAGTACAACCACCAAAGCGGATGCGGGCTTAACAGAACTGGTGACGACATGCCTGAAAAGATCACATCATCACCTATCGAATTTTGGAAAGGGATTGGCTTGTCAGCACGTGGTCTGCCGCCCGTGTTCGCAGCGGCGGCAGCATTATTGCTGACCGCCTGTAGCGAGTCTGAAATGCGTCTTGTGGGTGAGCGTATCGATGTATTACCTAAACAGGTCTTTGAGACAGCTGATGCCGATGCCTTTGCCGAGGGGGCTGGACTGGGCGCCGTCGTCAACATCAACAGCGCGCCCGTTGTCGGGTTGAATGCAGGTCATGCTGGAGGCAACCCGCGACTGGAGGCGCCGCTGACAAAGATATGGTCGGCAAAGATTGGTGGCGAGGCGAGCCGAATTACTGACCTTGCGACGCCGGTGGCGGGTGATGGCAGGGTATTCGCGGTTGCGCCAAACGGCACTGTCAGCGCGTTTGCGATAGATAGTGGCGCATCACTCTGGCGATATGTTGTTGAACCGATTTCTGGTGATGCGTTGCCAGGTATTGGTGGCGGCATGGCGTTAATGGATGACGGTTTGGCTGTGCATGCGGGTGGACGCCGATTGGCGATGCTTAATCCGCAGGATGGCGCACTGATCTGGTCAGTTGATATTGATGTGCCGCTGCGCGGCGGTCCAACACCACTTGGCGATGACAGGCTGGCCATTACCGACCTAGACGGCAATATGATTGTCTTCACAAGCAGGACAGGTGAACGGCTTTGGCTTCATTACGGTATCAGCGTCGATACGGTGTTGTTTGGCGCACCATCTCCGGCGCATGCCAATGATGAGATCGTACTTGCTGGCAATGGTGGTGAGGTCAGCTATTTTGATGCTCTGGCCGGTGACCTGTTATGGACCGATTCTGTGGCTGCGCTTTTACCGCGAACCCCGATCCAGAATATCGGCGATGTACGGGCGCATCCGGTGCATGATGGCGGTCTAATTTTTGTGATTAGCCAGTCGGGGCGCCTGGTGGCGTTCAATACACGTAGCGGCCTGCCCGTCTGGGAGCGCGCAATTGGCGGTCTGGAAATGCCATGGATCAGTGGTAAGAGTTTGTTTGTGGTTTCAATTGATGGTCGTCTGTATGCGCTGCGGCGCAGCGACGGTTTTGTACGCTGGGTGAAGGCGCTGGACGGGGCGCTTTCCCCTGGTGTAGTGGTGTCGGAGGATGCGCCGCGCTATTTCGGGCCAGTAGTGGCTGGTGGCCGCGTCTATCTTTTGAGTGATGGCGGCATCTTGCGCGGATTCGATGCGGATACCGGAGATGAGGTTGAAAAGCTATTTGTCGGACGGCGGGTTTCAACCGCGCCGCAGGTGGCCGACGGAAAAATGTTTGTTCTTGGCAACAATGGCACGCTCGCAGCCTTTGAATAGTCTTGTGACTGGGTAAGGGGCGGTCAATCTTTTGTCTCTGACTCTATTTTTGTTTCAGAAAGCGGTGTGTTTGCGATGAAAGCAACGCTTGCCATTGTCGGTCGTCCAAATGTTGGCAAATCGACGCTGTTTAATCGGCTTGTCGGACGCCAGCACGCAATTGTTAATGACCAGCCTGGCATCACGCGTGACCGACGGGAAGGAGATGCAAGCCTTGCTGAACTGCGCTTTCGGGTTATTGATACGGCTGGCCTTGAAGAAGCCGCCAGCGGATCTCTGGAAGACCGCATGCGCCGCCAGACCGAGCGTGCCATTATCGAGGCGGATATCACCCTTCTTGTGATCGATGCACGTGTCGGCATAACCCCAACTGACAAGTTCTTTGCCGAACAGATACGGCGTGGCGGTGCGCATGTTGTCGTTCTGGCTAATAAATGTGAGGGGCGTGCCGGTGCTAGTGGTCTTGCCGAAGCTTGGGGCCTTGGCTTTGGGGAACCAGTGCCGATTTCGGCCGTCCATGGTGAAGGGCTTGTCGACCTGCATGATGCTATTCTGGTCGCTGCCGAAAGGTTAGGGGTCGATGTGCTGGATAGTCCTCTGGCGGGAGATGATAGTGCTGGCGATGATGAGGTAGTGGCGCCGCTGGATACAGATGGCAATCCGGTCGATGTCTGGCAGGATGAAATGACAGCACTGCAGATGCGCATCGCCATTGTCGGACGGCCGAACATGGGCAAATCGACTCTGATCAACAAATTGCTTGGCGAAGACCGGCTGCTGACCGGGCCAGAGGCTGGCATTACTCGCGATGCCATTGAACTGCCTTTTAAATGGAAGGGTAAATCCTATCAGCTGGTAGATACGGCTGGCATGCGCAGACGGGCGCGCATTAACGACAAGGTTGAACAGCTGATGGTTGGTGACGCATTGCGCGCCATCCAGTATGCGCATCTCTGTGTTCTGCTGATTGATTCCACCGAGGAAGTGCACAAGCAAGACTTGGCCATTGCGCGCTGGATTGCAGAGGAGGGCCGCGCCATTGTCATTGGCGCAAATAAATGGGATGCGGTGCGCAACCGTCAGGCAGCAATAAAGCAGATTGATGACCGGCTTGAAACGTCGCTAACACAGCTGCGAGGCGTGCCGGTAGTCTCACTGTCCGGTCTTCACGGCCGTGGCTTTGACAAGATGATGAAGGCTGCCAACGAAATGTATGGGATTTGGAACACCCGCATTTCGACAGGGCGGCTCAATCGCTGGCTTGAAGGCATGCTCGAGGCGCACCCGCCACCACTGGTTGAAGGACGTCGGCTGCGCATTCGCTATATGACGCAGGTCAAGACGCGGCCGCCTACATTCGCGCTCTTTGTCAGCCGACCGTCGGATTTGCCGGAAAGCTATCTGCGCTATCTGACGACGGGCTTGCGGACAGATTTTGGCCTCTGGGGGATACCGGTACGGATGGTGATGCGTAAGGGCAACAACCCCTATGCGCAAAAAGCACGCCGGCGCTGATCAATTCAATGCGTCGGAGACATTAGAATCTTGACAATGAACTTGCCAAGACCGCCGATGACTTCGGCAAGCTTGATACTTTTGTCGATGTCGAGCCTCGCCGATCCATCCATATAGAGATCACGGTTGATTTCGATCTGCAATGACTGTTGGGTGCTACGCGCATCGCCATAATTGCGGGTGATGTGGCCACCCGCATAGGGGTGGTTCCAGCCAACCGTCAGCCCAGTTGCGGATAGATGCTTTGCGATCGCTGCCCCTGTATCCCTGCTGATGGTCGTACCACCACCATCACCCAGCACAATATCGGGCAGGCGGGTGTTCCGGCGGTCATGGGCTGGCATGGAGTGAAAATCGACCAGCAACGCACGACCAAACCTCGTTTGCGCCTTAAGCAAAAGGTCAATCAAGGCGGCATGATAAGGTGTGTGGATGGCGTTGATCCGGCGCTGTGCTTCTTCGACAGGAAGCCGGTCCCGATAGATTGGCTGACGGGTGGCTGTTAGGCGTGGCAGTAGGCCGTAGCCGGCGCGAACATGCAAATCCGGCATGGCTTGTGCTATGGCTTTCAGCGTTTCGGACGCGCCATCATCTTGTCCAGCGTGTTTTTCGGAAAAAGGCAACGTTGTTGCTGCGGTATCGGCAAACATGCTCAGGTCAAGCGCAGCGCTGTTACGATTTACATCGAGGTAGGCTCGAGAAAGTCGGTTTACAAGAAGGCATATGCCAGTGGCTGGCAATGAGCCAAGAAGGCAGTCCACGCCAAAATCCTCAAGCCCGCGCAGCCTCGCTACGGGCTGTCCTGTCAGGCGCATCATAGCGGCAGGATAGGTGCGGCCGGCATGCGGGCATGAGGCCACAACAGGCGTTAAGCCGCTCTGCCCATAAAGATCAACCGGCTGGTAGCCGGGATTGTCAAGCACCTGATCATTGATGATGATATGGGGCAGAAGTGGGTTTGTATGTGCCAGGCCGGTAAGGGTGGGGTCACCAGCATGATTGTCAAGATCTGTGCTGGCAGCAGCACAGGCTCCAGCTTCGGGAGGTTCGGTTAAGGGCTGCGCAATGTCAGCGGAATCGGGCGCCGTAGTATCCATCTCAAAACACTAACATGCTTGGCAATGACGCCCAACCAGCATTGCTGCGGCATGATGCGCGCCGGCGGAAGGCATCGTTCAAAGGGGCCACCAGGCGCGGAAAAAGGGCTTGCGAAACGCCGTCGCATGGTGCATCACTACAGCCTTCCCGAGCGCTTTGGCGGCGCATCGAAATGGGGCGTGTAGCTCAGCGGGAGAGCACTACGTTGACATCGTAGGGGTCACAGGTTCAATCCCTGTCACGCCCACCATTTCGACC
>MDTC01136247.1_pt1 | contig 10332 bp, 11 predicted proteins | sample 811181 | NCBI WGS metagenome assembly MDTC01 (sample SAMN05326644, study PRJNA326480) | marine metagenome | isolation source: seawater | place: Pacific Ocean: North | collected 2011
CACGTAAAACCGCTCCGATTTCGCTCCGATTTCGAGGCGATCCGTACGGCCTATTTAGTGCAAATGTGGAAAAGTGTTAACCGGATAAAATCGCTAAATAGGTTAACTAGGTGAAAACGTGCAAAGGCTATTTGCTTGAAACGTTGAAAAGACCGTAAAGGGAACCCATAAGGCAAACTTATTCGCAACGTTAGCGAGTTTGATACTTGACAGTGCTGATAGAATGGAAGGCGAACCAGAAACGTTAACCCAATAAAAACGAATATGAACAAGGAAAAGAAAAACCGTAAGATTCTAATCGATACGCTTGCCGGCGCTTTCAAGAAAGTCACAAGGGATAGGCTGCCCCAACACGTCGACCCAAGCTTCGTAAGTGAAGTATTACCGGAAATATTCGACGACGACTTTTTTCTACTTTCCAATCAGCGCTTGGGTCATTTGGTCGACGCGTTAAAAAAGAAAGCCGACTTAAAAGACGACAATTTCAACCGTTATATAAACAAAATAGAAATTCTTTCCGCGCTCTGGTGGTCAATCACAGCAAACGCCAATCCATACAAAATAGACGTTGCAACAATGATTTTCTGGAAAGACAGCCAAAAGGAAACGTTTCAAGCTATGGATAAGATATTGACGCCGGTTGCAAACTTGTTAGCGCATCTTGAAAAAGACCGAGCAAACTTGTCCGCCCTTGGCGCGTGGTAACCCTTAAAACGATAAACCATGAAAAAGATAAAAGATAAAAGCTTATATGTAGATTGGGATAGAAAAACCGATAAGTTGAAAATCTATCAAATGAGCAAAGTCAAAGCGACTACGCAAGTTCGTGAGTACAATATGAAATTGATTGCAACATTTGAAAACGTACAAAACGGAATAATCAGCAAATAACTATGAAAACCAGTAAAACAATATCAAAACGATTCAACCTCTTAGCAATAGGTGGCGATCCAAAGACGCGCAAGGGTCAAAAGGACGGGTGGCTAACTGCTATCTTATACTTGGTTCCCGCCGGTATGCTCGGTACAAAAAACCTATGTCCGTGGGCCGGTGCTTGCGGCGACGGTCTTTGCTTGTTCAATCAAGGACGCGGAAAGATGTCCAGCGTGGCGAAGGGTCGACTAAGAAAAACCAAGCTTTTTGAGGACGACGAAACCCTCTTTATTGATACTATCAAAAGCGAGATAGGCAAAGCTATCAAATGGACTGAAAGCAAAGGTTATAAACTAGCCGTTCGACTAAACGGGACAAGTGACGTTGCTTGGGAGAAATATGACATACATTCAACGTATCCGACGACGCCATTCTATGACTACACGAAAGGAGCGCACCGTATCGATAAATACTTGTCCGGACGTCTCGAAGAAAACTATCATCTGACGTTCTCACGGGACGAACGAAACGGTAAAGAGGCAAAGCGTTTAGCTAAAGCCGGCGCGAACGTTGCCGCCGTCTTTCGCTCGGAATTACCGGAACAATGGCAAGGTCAAGACGTCATAAACGGTGACAAGAATGACCTTAGGTTCCTTGACCGTAAAGGCTCTGTTGTTGGATTGCTTGCAAAGGGTTCCGCTAAGAATGATAACTTAGGATTCGTCCTCAATTAATAACCAATAACTATGAATAACGATAAAAACAAGGTGTTCGTCAGTGACCTCACGCAAGCTCAGATTGATAACTCTCTAAAATGGCTTGAACAGGCACGCGCTGATAACGAACAAAACGAAAAACCTTGCGACGGGTTCGCCCTTAACAAACCAAGCAAAGTCAAAGCGCTGTTACTTGCGCCGTTACTCGCATTGTCCGGTTGGATTGTATTAATCTACTTAGTTGCGAAACGGTAGCACGTTTACATCCTTACCTTTAAAGCCGCCTTGGTTCGTTCTGAGGCGGCTTTTTTGCGTCCGGTGGTCAACGGTAGGCAATGCGATTGCAAGGCGCTTGTGGCGTCGATATGGCGAGCGATTGGCAACGCTATTGAGACGTCGATCTAGGCGTGAGCAAAAAACGACCGTACGCAAAGGCTAACAGGAATCATACGGCCATAGGCATTGGAAACGAATCGAAACGCGATCCTATGCCCTTCTATCAGCCTGGAAAGCTACGCGATCAGATGTAATATCCTTCGTGCGTTCAGTAAACATAAGGCTTACGTCTATTCTGTGACTTGAACCGGTGACCTAGGCTCGAAAAAACGCGACCCATGCCGGGGTAATTCGACGCTTCCGTATATAGCGTAACCCCTTAACGAATTTTCAACTAAACCTTTTGAAGCGTCGTACTAGTCGGCCTTAAAGCCCCAGTACTCAGCGTCGTCGTTGTCGTCGTCTTCTTCGGGATCTTCAACGAAGCACACACCGTCGGTCATCAGGTCGAGCTTAACGAACTCAAAGACTCCGACTATGGTTTGATGATTAAGGTCGAACTCCTCTCGGTAACGATTGACTACGTTCATTAGGTCGTACGTTAAAGCGTCCGTCTGTTGGTGGTAGTCCATGTGTGTTAACTATGTTGTAACTGCATCGCTTAATAGGCAACGGAATTTCCGCGCTTGATAAGCGTTCGTCTATCTACTGATTAAACATTTAGGGGTTGACGTTTGAAAATCTCGGTTATAATACTTCTTTAGGAGTCCCGTTATAACGACGCTTGTATGTTAGCTTTAGCGTAGCTTACTAGTTCGCACAATAGTCGATATAAAGTTTAAACAAGCCGTATCGTTATCCATTGTTTGGTTTAAAACCTCATTCGCTATGGGCGTTATTGTTTTAACCCCTCAGTCGCTTCGCTCCTTCGGCGTGTCACAACGGCAGCGAACGACGCTTTAAGCGGGGAAACTACATCCATAGCGTTTGTTTATTTTTAGATCCCCCCACGGTAGCCGTTATAAACGACTCTAGTTCCGCTTTTAAAGCGTCCGTCTTCCGTTCATCTATTTTAACGTCTGCGTCTTGAGCCATTTGTTCTACCCAATAGGCAACGGCCATAGCTAAGGCATCCAAGCGGTCATCCTGTAAAAGCGACCCTTTATCCTTTGTTATCCGACTAAGCTGGTAAAAGAGCATATAACGGGTTTGTTGTTCTATGGGGTACGCCAAAGCGGACCTGTAGTCATCCTTGATGACGGAGGGGTCGAAGATAAGCTTATGGCGGTTCATAACCGGTTCCAGCGTATCTATTATACGTCGTTCCTTTTGTTGGCTATGGCGTACTTCTTCAACGCCAACCGGATGAACGTTCCTCAGCAAGGGTTTAAACAGTTCCGTAAACATACCGTCTCCCATGTTGGACTCAACGATGATCTTATTGACGTTATAACGAGCGGCGATCATGGCTAGTTCTTTAAGAGTGTTCTCAGAGTAACCGCCCTTTAAGCCGTTACAAGCGGGAACGAACAGTTGACCGTTAAGCATTTTAACGACCGCATAAGACGTTTCGTCTCTTCCGCGTCCACTAGGGTCGATGCTCATCACGGAACCGGTGTACGGTATTTGTGCTCCGACGGACATGGGTCGAAAGAAGCGGTCGCCATTGAACCCGACGTTCGGGATGGTGTTGTCCACAACGTAGTCGGGACTACTGGCGTACGTTATCTTTTCGGGTCCGACGTCGTCGTCCACGTCGTTCACAATCAAGTCGTTTATCTTCAGCGGGTATCGATCAGCGTCGGATAAGCGAGGATTCAGCATGAACTGAAGGGCGTATCCGCTTCGTCCGTAAGACAGTTTACGTTCTTCCAGGTCAACGTCGGAGAACCGAAGAGGCTCTGTAGACGTCCCCACGGACTCAGCAGTCGTTTTAGCGACGATATAGGGGGCTATAGAGCCGTCGTATATCTTTTCAGCCTTAGACCCTTCTATGAACTCTGAAGGCCATATACGAGCCGTGTAACCTCTCTCTCGCAGTTTATTGTAGATGGAGTCCTCGCATTGAGGCGTTCCCAGAAAGAGTATTCGTGAGCTATCGAGAGGTTTGAGTATCGCTTCAAACTCCTTTACTTGTTCGTCGAGCTTGTCGCGGAGTCCCTGTGTAGCGGAGTTGTTCGGTACTTCGATGTCGTCCGCTACGATGATGTCGGCGCGAGATCCCGTCAGTTGGGACGTTATGCCCAGTGACTTGACGGAAGGAGCGTGAGCGGGCGGAGCGGAGCCTACGTCGAAGGATACCTTACTGAAGCGTTGACCGTCCCGTGGCTTTAGTCCCGCCAATACGGGTATCTCGTTGATGATGCGTAGGGTGAACGTCGAGAAGTCGTCGGAACGGTTCTTACTGGCTGATACGACCAATATGTTCTTGGAAGGATCTAGCAGTAGCTGGTGAACGACGTACGCCGAACATATCCACGACTTGCCGACTCCACGGAACGCCATGATGACGCCACGCTTCGGACCGTGTTGCATGTAGTCCGCTATGTCGTATTGAAGGTCGGTGGGGTCAGGTAGTCCTAGGTGCTTCCAGACGACGTAGAGGAAGTTACGGAAGTCCTTCAGCTTGTGGTCGCTCACGATTGTTGGGCGGCTTGCTTGGTCTCGTCGTCTTCGGCAAACGGTAGGAGTTCAACCAGGTCGCCCACAGGCGTTCCTTGTTCGGTAGTAGATATGATCCCGTTGTCCTTACACGACTGCCTTGCTCCGTTCAAGATGGCGGCGTTCCACTCTATGGTTCCGTCCAACATCTGCTTGATAGCTGTAGTATAAGCCTTGATGTTCAAGACCTGCATTTCTTCCAGTGATTCTCGTTTCTTCATGGTCAGCACTTCCACCGGCGTAACGCCAGAGCCTTTCTAGTTGGTCGTCCTTTACTATCCTTCATCGGTCCCTTTACTCCGCCCATGCGCGCACAGAAGGATTTCTTACGAGGACCGCCACCGGGTTGAGGACGTTTAAGATTGGAACCCGTCTTGTTGTTGTAGTACTTGCGACCCTTTTCGGTAAGACCGCCTTTCTTCGACTTGTGTTCCTTGCGTAGAGATAAACCTTTTCTTTTCATCTATTGAACGTTTCGTTGCATCATCATCTCAAGAAGACGATCCAGCTTGTTGTTGATGGCTTCCAACTTCTTCTCCAGACCATGCATCCGCTTTTCAACGGAGATGTCTCGTTCGTGTTGAGCCGACAGTTCGACCTCGATCTTCGTTAGACGGTCTTCGTCTTTGTCCAGGCGGTCGGCAAACTTCTTGCCTATCCAACCGAAGACGCCGAGTACGACCGCCAGAGCGGTGTCGAGGAAGTGAGATAGTTCTTCAGGCATAGTGTTAAGCGCCTATTTCGGTTGCTGTTATAGTTGATATGGTACGAGGAAAACTAGCGTTGTCCGTGTCTGTGTAAGCTCTGTTAAACACAAAAGTACCACCGTCCATTTGAATTTGTAGTTTGTAGGTGGTAGCCGACGTCGTCGAGGGACTGTCCAACCATGTCATACTTCTGTTAACGGTAGCTTGGTTGCTGTAACTAGCGCCCCATAAGGCGCATCGAACTCTACTGCCGGCCGCGTCACCAATGGATAAGTCTACCGCTCCACGCAACGCTTTAAACGCCGCAAAGTTAGTCGTGGCTGAAGTATCGAAACTAAAGTTTACCGTGAGTAATATCTTACTACCCGTGGTAGCCGGTGTTATCGAGACGGACATGCCCGTTAAATCAGTCCACGACGTGCTTGTTGTCGTGAATGTAGCGGCTGTTACTACGGTTTGTTGCGTTTGCAGTACCTTACCGGCGTTTACGTTTGTTAACAACGACCCGTCCACTGCCGGAAGTTTAGACGCCGCTGTAAGTTGAACTACGTTGTTTGCACCTGTTCCTAACGTTCCCGTAATGTAGGTGGAACCCGCGTCTACGTCGGATACCATTCGTGAATGAGTCTGTGTTATTGCCATATATGGTGGTGGTTAAATGGTTATTAAGTCTTTGAAATCGTAGCGCCTAGGTCTACTCGTTTAAAAGCGGAACCGTCGTGAACGGCTACACAAGGCTGTCCGGCTGCTCCATCGGTGACTAACGCGATCATTCCTCCGGTAGCTGTGAAACCGGTTTCAGACGCCATTAATTCGTCGAAGGTTATCGGTTGCAAACGCATTACGGAAGCCGCCGTAGTAACTCCTTTAGGGTAAAGCTCAAACAAGATAACTCGCAAGCTTCCATCGTCTTTTATAGATCCTATGTGAAAAGAACCTCCTGAAGACGTTAAATTGTACGCTGAGTTGTTGGAGCCTGTAGTCGCTGTGTCTGATAGTTGTAAAATAGCGTCTCCGCTTCCTGACAGCGTCAGTACGGGCGTGTTGTCCGTGGAGTCTTGAATCAATACGTCTCCGTCTACGGATAATTTGGAAGTAGAAGCCGCCATGCCTATGCCTACTGAGTTCAACGTATCGCTGGACGTGATCAAGTTGGTGTCGCTGTTGCTTTGAACGTTAAACACGGAAGCGTCAATAGGTGCGGTGGCCACTGGTACTGAGTAACCGCGTTGCACTACGACTATCTTGGAACTCGTCGGAGGAGTGCTTGTAAAAGTTATGGTGTTGGCGTCGGCGTTGATGGCGTAGGCTACCGTAGGTTCTTGAAGAACGCCGTCTATGGCTACTTCGTACATCGAGTCATCCCCTAAAGTAATGGCCGGACTGAACGTAAAAGAGGCACTACCAGATCCTGTAAAAGCGTATTTTGCAGACGCTGTGGAAGAACCCGTGATCTGGTTGCTTATCTGTGTATCTACGTAGGTTTTGTTCACGGCGTCCGTAACGTCCGTTGCCGTTGGTACGTTTTTGATGCGAAGCGTTTTAGCGTCCCATTCCGTACCCGCTACTTCCTTTTGTAACGACAGTTGGTTAAGCTCGCCTATTTCCTCGTTCAAGTAGAGGTTGTGCAGATACGATCTGTCGAGGGAAGATTCGGTCAATACGGAACCGTTAACAAAGTCCACCAACGGATTAGCGCTATCGGCGTTTGAATCACGCTTGACTCGTACCTTCTGACCTACCGTAGCGCCACTTGTAAGAACGACTTTAGATGGGCTGGTGGAGATGGTGTAGTGGGTTGTAAGGGTCTTTGTAACGCCGTCTATTTCGACAACGACGTGGGAGCCTTCAAGATACGGGAACGAGAAAGGAAAGTCCGTCTGCGCTGCCGTTGCGGTAAAGTCGACGTAAGTAATAGCCATGATGTGTTTCTACTTGTTAGTTATTGTTGATAAGTTGTTGAAGTTAATCGACGTTGAGAACGTCTAGTACGGAACGAGGAGTTTCACCTGGTAGGGTGCTTTGTGCTTTGTTTCTTTCGTAAACTTCGTCAAGGTACTCCCCGTCTTTGTTCACGAAATCAGATAAGAAGAAGAAATTAGTTTTACCTTTACGCTCATACATTTGTTTACGGGTTGCCGTGTAGTACTCTTGAAGCTTTTTATTGAGTCTCTTCAAGCCTTCGTTTTCCCACGCATCGACGTTGTCTTCTTTTCGCTTCCACCCGGCGTCGAAGTCCTTCCTCCACGATGAGCTATATATTAAACCGTCAATAGCTTGTTCCAGCGTCTTCCTTCCTATTACCGTTTCCCTCAAGCGTTTGTTGAAAACGTAGTCCAACGTAAGTCCGTCCGAGTTTCTGTACTCAGTCATCTTTACGCCTGATGAGAGCATTGAAGGTTTTTGTTGAACGTTTTGATGTAAGTCCGTCGCTAAAATCCTGTCGAGTTCTGTGCGTATTTTTTCCTTTTCAGGAAGTTGTCGCATGATCGCTTGCGTACCCCACGTCTTGGTACTCTCGATGTCGTTACCAAGTATGTCCGTCTTGTGATTCAGCGGGCCATTTCCCAAAGAGTGATAAGCTATTCTATCCCAGTAAGAAGCTCCGCGTAGATCCACGACCTTTCCGCCGCTATCTAACATTTGAACAACCTTTCGAACTTGCGCGGGATTACTCAAATAACTAGCAAGGAAACGAGATAAAGCGTTAGTGAACACTTCTCCTTCGCCTGTCGCCAACTCTTCCGCTGTCTTGATACCGCTGGTCAACGGTTGTTCGCGAGCAAGACCAACGAAAGAAGATCTAATCACGTGCGGTAAATCTTGTTCCTTAGTAAGCAGCGGTTCACCTGTTCTTTCTTGTTCATTGCGCAACTGCCACCACATCATTACATCTGCGCCTATTGCGTAAGGGAACGACCAGGGCATAGCTGCGGCGTAGTTGGAGTTGTGTGAGTTAAAGCGGTTAAGACCTGACTTCTTTCGTTGATCGTCCGTCATCCATAACAAAGACCCCGTAGCGTCGCCGGAGGCGGCATGCATAGCTCCAGCAGTCATCAGTGATGAGCCTATAAAGAAATCGGTAAGAGCCTCGCCTTTGAACTTTAAGGCACGTGCTTGAGCGGTGTGCATACGTTCAGTGAACTCAACGATCTGCGCGTTCCAGCCCTTCTTGCTTTCCGGCGTTAAATCTTTGGACGTTCGTAGGATTTCGTCAATTGCCTCTATCTGTCTTTTAAACTCTTTAATCTTTCCCGCATACGGGTTGAAGAAATGCGCCCTAGCGACAGTAAGTGGTCCGGCTGCTACACGTAAACCACGGCCTATAACAGCACGTAAGGGAACGCCGATGTAAGGCATAATCGCTTTTAAGGAGAAACCTACTACGCTATCCGAATGACCGAGACGACTAAGTGGACCTATTATTTTATCTTCAAGGTCGGGTGTATAAACGTCTTCCCACTTCTCAGCATTAGAAGCGAACAATAACTCTTCTCTAACTTGATTAACTTCATCGTAGAACTCATGGGTCTTACTGAGAACTTCCAAACCGTTACTGTCTACCCAAGCTGATTGGTATAGTTCTTCAGCGCGCTTACGCGCCTTCATCGGATTGTTTGGGAACTCTAGTATAGCTTTCTTATTGGACTCTGCCCATATCCTTCCTTTGATAAGAGGACGCTTAAAAGCCTCGTCTAGTCCTTGGATGGAGCGAACGCCTAGCGATAGTATGTGCCAGAAGTTATTAGTGTTAATCCATCCTGTAAATTTCTTAGTAACGTTATCTACCGCTTCAGCTTGTCTCTTAGCGTTAGCGTGGGCGCGAGCAATGATAGCGTGTTCGCCTTGAGGTAGCGTACCTGAAGACAAGTCTTCCGAGAACTTACCGTAAAACGTGTCGGTAGCGCTTACGTTCTCACTAAACGTCCGTTTAAGGGCTTTAAAGTTATCCTTTAGACCCGCTTTGGTGAAAAACGCTGAAAGTGTTTTGAATGCTCCCGCTCCGTCAGCAGCGGCTAAACGCCAAGCTACAGGCGCTCCTTTGTTTAGATTGTACAAGAACGTAGCGGCTGGTCTGAAGAACTGTTTAGCAATACCGCCTACACCTGTAGGAACACCAGCCATAGCTGAAGGTAGTTGGTCGATAAGCGATAGTTGACGTGCTTGATTAAGCGCCCGTGTGAACTTAGTGAACCTACTAGCGACGTCCGTTTCCATCGAGGCTAACAAAGCGTTTTCAAGATCCCCAAATATACGCGCTTGAGCTTCCTTTTCGTTAACGCGGTCTATATCCTTTAACTTGTCCCTCATCCGTTTCTTGGACGCGGTTATCTTCTTTCGAATAATACTTGCTTGGGAAGGTTTAGTCGGTCCTGTAGGTTTAGGCGCAGTAACGTCCTTTAGCTCAGAGATGACCCCACGTCCTTCAACGTCGGCTAGGCGCGCTAACTGAGCTTCCAACTGTTCGACTGTAGCTACTTCAGCTTCCGCTTGATTGTAAAACTTAATGCGATCCTGTAGGTCTTTGACTTCCGGATCTTCTTCCTTAACCGGTTTCTTAGCTGCGTCTTGAGCTTGTTCTAATTCGATGTCGTCGCCAAAGCGTTTACGACGTTCGTCCAGTTGCTTTTGTAGGGTGGCCTTTTTCTTCTTTAAAGCTTCCTTTAACTTTGCCGCCTTCTCCGCTTCGGTCGGTACTTTCTTCGGCGTTACTTCCGCTTTAAGTGCTTTACGTACTTTGTTTGTGAGTGAGCGTAAACGTTTAAGATAGCTATCTACTTCGGCAGGTTTCGCCCAATCGGGAGCAGGACCGACTTCTTGTCGTATAGCGTCCTTATCGCCTTCTCTGAACAACTGTAAATACTTGTTTAGCTTTTCTTCAAGGACGACTGTTTCTTTCGCTTCTCTCGATGCAGTCTTGTAGAACTTAATACGACGTTCCAAGTCCAACTCTTCGTCGGTTTTCTCTCTTGGTTGCTTACCTTCAGGCTCGTCCCGTTGTCGTGTAAAAATCTCTTGTTGTTTTTCTAACTCCTCACGTAGTTGAGCTAAACGCTTTTCGCCTTCCTTTTCTGCTTTTTCTTTTAACTCCGCCTCTA
>MDTC01028030.1_pt1 | contig 10331 bp, 6 predicted proteins | sample 811181 | NCBI WGS metagenome assembly MDTC01 (sample SAMN05326644, study PRJNA326480) | marine metagenome | isolation source: seawater | place: Pacific Ocean: North | collected 2011
AAACGTAATTCAGTACTCGCAAAGAAATCAAATGGCTCAGTCTTTGAGAGATTTAGATAAAAATAATGAAGTACGAATAATTGTTTTGCGCGCAGATGGAGATCATTTCTCTTCTGGTGGTAACATTGAAGGTTTTATGCAAGAGACGCCAGAAACACTTACAATGCTTGCACAAAATGTTATGACACCAGAAAAAATAAGGAAACCTGTTATCGCAGCCATCCAAGGTTATTGTTTTGGGGTAGGCCTTGAATTTTCATTAGCATGTGATTTCCGAATTGTTACCCAATGCTCTCAATTATCACTCCCAGAAATGAAAATTGGTATGATACCTGGGTCAGGTGGCTCAGTAAGGTTAGCTAGAATGATAGGGTTATCTCGTGTAAAAGATATGATAATGAGAGGTAAGAGAATTTCTGGTGAAGAAGCGTTTAATTTAGGATTGGCCTCTGAACTAGTAGAAAAAGATAAGCTTGAGATCACTATTGAGAAATTAGTTGACGAACTTTGTTCTGTGTCACCACTTGCACAGAGAGCTATCAAAACAGTCTTAAACGCATCACAAGATGCGCCACTTCATGTAGCAATTGAATTAGAGGGTGAAACTTATGGAAGGCTAAGAAGCTCTCATGATTTTAATGAAGGAGTTAAAAGTTTTGTTGAAAAAAGAAAGCCTATTTATAAAGGTAACTAGAGAGGCTTAAATTCAATGAAAGAAAATTTTAATCAAATTAATGATTGTTATATTGGTTCAAGCATTGAAAGGTCAGAGGATGATACGTTAATCTCTGGAAAGGGTATATTTGGTGACGATAAAGGGCATTTTCCAGGAACCCTACATGTAGCTGTCTTAAGGTCTTCTTACGGATCTGGTAAAATCATCAACATAGATACATCTGCAGCTTTGGCAATTCCTGGAGTTCATTCAATTATTGATGGTAAAATGTTTGCTGAAATTTCTAAACCATTATTATCTGTTTTACGTGTCGATATTGAAGTATGGCCTTGTGCAATTAAATTTGTTCGTTACGTAGGCGAACCAATAGCTATGGTATTAGCTGAAAATAGGTATATTGCAGAGGATGCAGTTGATAATATTAAGGTTTCATATGAACAATTTGAGCCTGTTATTGATACATTTAAAGCAACTTTAAATGACAGTCCAAAAGTACATAAAAACTTAAAATCTAACATTTTAAGCGATAGAGAGTTTTGTTATGGAGAACCAAATGAAGCATTTAAAAAAGCCGATAAAATAGTTAAATTAAAAATTGAATACCCTAGAAATAGTTGTACACCTTTAGAGGGATTTGTTGTTCAAAGCAATTATAATTCTGAAGAAAAGCAATATACAATAAGATCAAATTTTCAAGGTCCATTTAGTCTTCATTCTGTTATTTCAAGATCGTTAGATATAGAAGAAAACAAACTTAGACTTATTTCGAATCAGGATTCTGGTGGAAGTTTTGGAATTAAACAAGCAATTCTTCCAATGATGGTTTTGACCAGTTTAGCTTCTAAGATATCTGGTAAAAATATAAAATGGGTTGAAGATAGAATTGAGCACTTAACTGCAGCCTCCTCAGCTACTAATAGAATTACAAATATTAGAGCGGCTGTTAAAAAAAATGGAAAAATATTAGCATTAGATTATGACCAGATTGATGATGTTGGCGCTTATCTGAGAGCTCCAGAACCAGCATCATTATATAGAATGCATGGAAATTTAGCAGGCGCGTATTTAATTGATAATATTTTTTGTAGAAATAGAGTTGTTGTTACCAATAAGACACCTACAGGATTAAATAGAGGATTTGGTGGTCCTCAACATTATTATGCACTTGAAAGATTAGTCCATAATATAGCTTTAGAGTTAAATTTAGATCGATTAAAAGTAATAAAATTAAATTTAGTAAATGATGAAGACTTTCCTTATCAATCTGCATCGGGCGCACTTTTAGATTCTGGCCAATATAAAAAATTAATGGAAAAGGTGCTTAAATCTAAACAATTTCAAGAAATAAAGGTACGCCAAAAAAAAGCAATTGAAGAAGGTGATCTTTATGGTATTGGTTATTCGGCTATTGTTGAGCCATCTATATCAAATATGGGTTATATAACAACAGCAGTACCTTTTAAAGAAAGAGAAAAAACTGGCCATAAAGGAGGAGCAATTACAAGTGCTTCTGTATCTATTGGGCCCACGGGTGGTGTTTATGTCACTTGTGATAGCATACCACAAGGTCAAGGACATAAAACAGTTTTATCTCAAGTTGTTGCTGATGTATTTGGCATAAATATTGAGAATGTTTTAGTCAACGGAGAGCTTGATACCCAAAAAGATGCATGGTCTATTGCAGCAGGAAATTACTCTAGTAGATTTGCTGGGGCAGTTGCTGGAACAACTTTTCTGGCTGCAGAAAAACTTAAGAAACGATTATTAAAAATTGCATCTTCAAAATTAAATTCCATCGAAGAAAATATTATTTTTGATAATAATTATGTTCTAGATAAAAATAACTTAGACAATAAAATATCTTTTAATCGATTAGTAGGCTCTGCTCATTGGTCACCAGGAGATCTTCCAGAAAATTGTGAAAATGGTTTGAGGGAAACAATTCATTGGACACCACCACAACTTTCTCCTCCAAATAATAAAGATCAAATTAATGGTTCACTTGCATATGGCTTTGTTTTCGATGTGTGTGGTCTAAGAATCAACCCTACTACAGGAAAAACAAAAGTTGATAGGTATATTACAGGTCATGATGCGGGAAAAATTATTAACCCTCTTCTTGCTAATGGTCAAATATATGGAGCATTTGCTCATGGCGTAGGAGCAGCATTATATGAGGAGTTTAAATATACAAATGATGGCTCTTTTTTATCTGGTACGTTTGCAGATTATCTACTCGCTTCTTCAAAAGAGATAATCACGCCAACAATAATTCATATTGAAACTCCAAGCCCATTTACACCTTTAGGCTCAAAAGGCTTGGGTGAAGGTAATTGTATGTCGACACCAGTTGCTATCGCAAACGCCGCATGTGATGCATTAAAAATAGATAATGTTTCCCTGCCGTTAACGCATTCAAAGGTTCATAGTTATACTCATATAGATAAAAAAGAGAAACGGAAGAAAAAAGAAAATCAAAATAACAAGTTAAATGCCACTACATCTAAAAATAATATGATTAATGGCGTCGGAAATTATTTGATCAGAGAAAAGCCAGAGGTGGTATGGTCATTTTTATTAAACCCTAAAATTTTATCTAAAACATTAACAGTTTCTGAAGATATAAAAATTAAAAATTCTTCTTTATATGAAGGAAAAATTAAAATTAATTTTGGCCCAATTACTGGCGAATATTATTTCTCAGCTGAATTAATGGATTTATCAAAACCAAAAAGTTTAAAGATTTTTGGAATGGCTAGTGGCCCACTTGGAATAGCTAACGGAGAAGGTTTTATAAAATTGAAATCTGTAAATCCAAATACAACTGAATTGTCTTATGAGTATAATGTCAATATTTCAGGCAAAATAGCTGCAGTTGGAGGACGTTTTTTAAATGCAGCCTCAAAAATTATTATAAATCAATTTTTTGGTCGTTTTAACAAAGTCATTTCTCCTAAATGTAACAAGTCTAATTTATGGAATATTTTTAAAAAATTTTTGAGAAATTTTAAATGAAACCACCCTCTTTTGATCTACTGCAACCAGAAACTTGGCAAGAAGCCCTAGAGGCATTGAATAGGTATGGCGAAGATGCACAAATTCTTGCAGGAGGACAATCCCTCATAGCAATGTTAAATATGAGGATTGCTAAACCTAAAATTTTAATTGACATTAATTCTATAAAAAACGATATCCCAATAACTGATAATAAGTTTGATATTGAGATTAGTGCGTTATATAGACAGATTGAACTAGAAAAAAGAATCGAAACGAAAGAAGAGTTTCCTTTATTTTTTGAATGTCTTCCATATGTAGGACATCAACAACATAGAGCACGTGGTACTGTTGTTGGGTCATTATGTCATGCTGATCCAAGCTCTGAAATACCTTTATGTTTTATTGCTCTTCAAGGCAAATTAAAATTATCAAATATATTTTCTCAAAGAGTTATTAATGCTGAAGACTTTTTTTTAGGCCCTTTGTTAACCTCAAGAAAATATAATGAAATTATTAAATCTATAATTATACCTAAATCAAAAAAAAATACAGGATATGCATTTAAAGAAATATCCGAAAAATATGGTGATTTTGCTATGGCATCATTTGCAGCTGTTGCTGATGAAGACTCTATAAGATTTGTTGTTGGTGGTGTTTGTGAACAAATAACATCAATAGAATGGTCAAATGATAATTTAAATCAAATTGAAGATTCTTTAAATGACTTTGCATGGGATCTTAATGTTACAAGTGATCAATATAGCACTGAAAGATATAAAAGAGATATAGTTAGAGAATTAGGTCTACAAACTATAAAAACAGCTTTAAACAGAAAGTAAGAAAAGTAATTAAACTATTATTAAATTTTAAACATTAAATTTTTATAGTAATTATTTCATATACAAATTTTTTATAAATTATCTTTAAATTTATAAAAAGAAAAGGGAGTAATGCAATTATGTCAAATAACAAAGAAGTAAATGAAGCAAATGCAGCTTTTTATTTTATTGACCGACATTTAAATACAAAGATTGAAAATAAAAATGTCTTTGTTGAAGCCATTCCTGAAGGAAGAAGTATTACTTATAAAGAATTATCTATAGAAACAAATAAAATTATTGATCTTCTAACTAAATATAATATTCGAAGAGAAGAAAGAGTATTAATGTTAGTTTTAGATCAAATTGAATTCCCTATAATTTTTTGGGGGTGTTTAAAAGCTGGGGTTATACCTGTCCCTATTAATACCCTTTTATCCAAAGAAGTAATTCAAGAAATTATAAATGATTGCAGAGCTAACACAATATTCATATCTGAAGAGATAAGTAAATTAATAACAGATTCAACTGAAATTTGTAATCAAGTTGAGAACATCTTTATAATTGGGAAGAATGAACATAATAAGCAATTTAAAAATTTTAAAACTGAAATCAATAAATGCGTTGAAAAAAAATCTGTTCTTGTTTCGGGTGAAGAACCTGCCTTTTGGTTATATTCGTCAGGATCTACCGGAGAACCCAAAGGGGTAATACATGCTCATGGAAGTCTTCTAAATACTTTTGAGACATACGCTTGTAAAGTTTTGGGCATTAAAGAAAATGATGTTGTATTTTCAGTTGCTAAACTTTTTTTTGCTTATGGCCTTGGTAATGCTATGACATTTCCAATGGGCATTGGAGCAACAACAGCTTTATACCCCCTTAGACCAACACCTGATTCTGTAAATGAAGTTATGGATTTAGTGAAACCTTCTATTTTATTTGCTGTACCAACTATTTATGCAGCGATGATAGCAAATCTTAAAAAAAACCCAATAAAATATGAAAATTTAAGAAGGTGTGTTTCTGCAGGAGAAGCTCTTCCATACCAAGTTGGAACAGATTGGCAAAACATCACAGGTGTTGATATTTTAGATGGTGTTGGCTCAACAGAAATGCTCCATATATTTTTATCTAACAAGCCTAATGATATAACTTATGGTACTTCAGGGAGTGCTGTTCCAGGTTACGATTTAAGATTAGTGGATGAATATGATGAGGAAGTTGCTGTTGGTGAAATTGGTGAATTACTTGTCAAAGGAGCGTCTTCAGCGATGTGCTATTGGAACAAATTGAAAAAATCAAGAAACACTTTTGAAGGCAATTGGACAAGAACAGGAGATAAATACGAAAAACTTAAAGATCAGAAATATATTTATAGTGGTAGAACAGATGATATGTTTAAAGTCAGTGGCATTTGGATTTCCCCGTTCGAAGTTGAACAAGCTTTAGTATCACATGAAATAGTTTTAGAGGCCGCTGTTGTAGCAAAACAAGATAAAGAAAGCCTAGACAAACCCTGTGCATTCGTTGTTTTAAACGAAAATATAGATAAAGCTAATAAAGAAGATATTTTAAAAGAGCATGTAAAAAATAAAATTGGAAAATGGAAATATCCAAGATGGATAAATTTTGTTAATGAACTTCCTAAAACAGCTACAGGTAAAGTTCAAAGATTTAGACTAAGATAGTTTATTTAGCTAATAAGATGAAACATTGTTTCTTAGATATTAAAAATAATCAAATAGAATACATTACGTTTGGAAATTTTTCTAATAAATCTCCCGTGTTAATTTTGTTACATGAAGGTTTAGGAAGTGTAGCTATGTGGCGAGATATCCCGAAACTTATTCATGAAAAAACAAAGATGAATATTTTAGTATATTCAAGAATTGGTTATGGGAAATCTTCAAAAGCTGAATTACCTAGACCAACAAATTATATGAGTATTGAAGCTGAAGAATATTTACCAATTATTTTACAAAAACTGTCTATTAAGAAATATTTTTTAATTGGTCATAGTGATGGTGGTACAATAGCAGCTTTAGCAAGCATCAACAAATCAAGTGTCGAATTACTGGGAACAATTTTAATAGCTCCACATTTTTTTGTTGAAAAAGAAAGTATTATTGCAATTGAAGAAACTACTGACCAATATAAAAACAAAAAACTTAGATCTAAATTAGAAAAATATCATAACGATGTAGATAATGCATTTTTTGGTTGGAGCAATGTTTGGTTAAGTACTAGTTTTAAAAAATGGAATATTTCAAATTATTTATCAAAAATAAAAACTCCAATTTTAGTAATACAAGGCACTAAGGATCCTTATGGAACAGTAAATCAGGTTCAAGTATTAGAAGAAAATTTAAAATCTCCATTACAAAAAGTTATCATTGAAGATTGTGGACATAATCCGTTTTATGAATTCCCAGAAACAACAATTGAGTATATTAATAAATTTATTAAAAAACTTTTATAGACTAATAATCTTATAAATCATAAATTAGATTTATATAAAATGAGGCAATAAATGAATTCTAAAATAAATTTCGAAACCACCCCAGAAATATATAAACACTGGGAACTATTAATTGAAAAAAACAAAGCCTTTTTAATAATGAAAGTAGATGAAAATGCAGGTTTTTTTGAAGGATATAAATTAAAATTAAATAGTTATGATATAGGGGTTGATATTGAACTAGCTGATGCCGTTCAAAGGTTGAGATTTGAACATCCTAAAATCAATTCTGTAATAATTAAATCAGGTAACGAAAAAGCATTTTGCGCAGGTGCTAATATTAAAATGCTTGCATCCTCAGATCATACCCATAAGGTGAATTTTTGTAAATTTACTAATGAAACCAGAAATTTTTTAGAAAATTCTTACAAAGAATCATCTCAGTTTTTTATATGTTTAGTTGAAGGTGTATGTGCAGGTGGTGGATACGAACTTGCTCTTGCATGCGATCACATTATTCTAGTAGACGATGGATCATCTAGTATATCATTACCTGAAGTACCGCTTCTAGCTGTCCTTCCTGGCACAGGTGGTTTAACCAGACTTACAGACAAGCGAAAAATAAGAAGAGATCTTGCCGATGTGTTTTGTACTATGGAGGAAGGTGTAAAAGCTAAAAAAGCAAAAGACTGGCGTTTAGTGGACTCTATTTCAAAAAAAACATCCCTAAATGATCAACTAGATTCTCTAATTCAAGAAAAATCTAAAGATAAACCACAAACTGAAAATATAGTTGGCATTAAATTAAATAAATTAGATAAGAAGATAATTAGTAATGATAAAATCGTGTATTCGACATTATCTATAATAATAGATAGAGAAAAAAAATCAGCTAGCATTACTATTAATGCTCCGTTGAATTCTGCACCTACAAATATAAATCAAATAATATCAGAAGGTGATGATTTTTGGCTTTTAAGATGTGCTAGAGAATTAGATGATGCCGTTTTACATTTAAGATTTAACGAACTTGAAATTGGAATTATAATTTTTAAAACTTTTGGAGAAATTTCAAATGTTTTGTCATATGACAAGTTATTGGATTTACATAAAGATAATTGGTTTATTAATGAAATTTCATTTTTTTGGACTAGAGTATTTAAAAGGATTGATCTTACATCAAGATCATTAACTACGCTAATAGAGCCTAATTCTTGCTTTGGAGGATTATTGTGTGAATTAATTTTTACTGCTGATAGAAGTTATATGGCTGAAGACGAATTTGAGGATTATGATAATAAAGAGGCTACCATAATACTTTCGAAGTCAAATTTTGGTAGTTTTTTAATGTCAAATGATATGTCAAGATTAGAAACAAGATTTATTGGATTAAACGACCAGTTACTTTTAGCTAAACAAAATTTAGGTAAGAGTATTTTAGCTAAAGAAGCTCATGATTTAGGGTTAGTTACATTTGTATTTGATGATATTGATTGGGATGATGAAATTAGAATTTTTGTAGAAGAAAGAAGTAGTTTTTCTCCTGATTCTATGGTTGGATTAGAGGCGAATTTAAGATTCCCAGGTAAAGAAACTATGGAAACAAAAATTTTTGGTAGGTTATCAGCCTGGCAAAATTGGATTTTTCAAAGACCAAGTGCTGTCGGAGAAGATGGTGCGTTAAAAAAATATGGAACTGGTAATAAAGGTCAATATACTAAAGAACGAACTTAAAAAGGAGTTAACTGGTTTAAAATGTTAAATAATAGTCAAGTAGAATACGATACAATAATTCCAAACAATGTAAGTCTATCTTCTGACAAAAGGGTTCTTAAAGCTCTTGAAAGATGGCATCCTGGATACATTGACTGGTGGAAAGATTTGGGTCCAGTCGGTTTTCAAGAATCTTTAGTTTATCTAAGAACTGCTATTAACGTTGATAGAGACGGTTGGGCGACCTTTGATTATGTCAAAATGCCAGATTACAGGTGGGGTATCCTCTTAGCTCCTCAAAAAGAAAATAGATTAATACCATTTGGTGATCATAAAGGTGAACCCGCTTGGCAGGAAGTTCCTGGTGAATATAGAGCAATGTTAAGAAGATTAATTGTAATTCAAGGTGATACTGAACCTGCTTCAATAGAGCAACAGAGATTTTTAGGAAGTACCGCACCTTCTCTCTATGACATGAGAAATTTATTTCAAGTTAATGTTGAAGAGGGTAGACATTTATGGGCTATGGTTTATTTACTTCAAAAATATTTTGGATCAGATGGAAGAGAAGAAGCTAATGAGCTACTTAAGCGTCAGTCCGGATCAGAGGATGCACCAAGAATGTTAGGTGCTTTTAATGAATCAACTCCAGATTGGCTTTCATTTTTTATGTTTACAGCCTTTACGGATAGAGACGGAAAAATGCAACTTGAAGCTCTAGCCCAATCGGGTTTTGATCCTTTGTCTAGAACATGTAGATTCATGCTTACCGAAGAAGCACATCATATGTTTGTTGGTGAAAATGGTGTAAGAAGAGTAATTAAGAAAACATGTGAAACAATGCAAAAGGCTGGTATTACTGACCCTTATGAAATAAATAAAATTAGAGAATTAGGTGTTATTGACTTACCAACTATTCAAAAAAAGATTAATCTCCATTATTCTTTATCACTTGATTTATTTGGATCTGAAATTTCTACAAATGCAGCTAATACTTATACAGCAAGCGTTAAAGGTAGATTTTGGGAAACTAAAATAAAAGATGACCATATTTTGAAGAATGATACTTATCCAATATTGGAGTTTGATAATGGTAAAATAATAAGAAAAGATGCATCCGCATTATTGTCATTAAACATGAGATTAAGGGATGATTATACAAAAGACACTTCTGTTAGTATGAAGCGCTGGAATCGTACTATAGAAGAATATCAAATTAAATTTGAAATGAGTTTACCTTTTGAAGGCTTTAATAGAAAAATTGGAACATTTATGAACGCAAATATTTCACCTTCAGGAGATGTGTTGTCTCAAGAAAACTGGGACGTAAACAAAAATAAATTTTTGCCCACAAATGATGATAATGTTTTTATTGAGTCACTTATGAAACCAGAAACAGAACCAGGAAAATATGCAGGCTGGATTTCTGCACCTGATATGGGAATTGATAATCAACCAGGTGATTTCGAATATGTTAAAATACATGACGCCTAAAAGTTTTAATTTTATTTTTTAAAATTTTGATAATTGTAATGCTTTTTTTAATCTGTCTATTTCAGTAGAACCTAACTTCATTAATGGGGGTCGAACTATGGCCTCCTCCATTTTCCCTGTCAAAACTAAAACTTCTTTCATCCGGTTGTGCATATCTAAAAATGGGGGAGCA
>MDTC01100357.1_pt1 | contig 10331 bp, 10 predicted proteins | sample 811181 | NCBI WGS metagenome assembly MDTC01 (sample SAMN05326644, study PRJNA326480) | marine metagenome | isolation source: seawater | place: Pacific Ocean: North | collected 2011
AATGAATGGATGTGTTTTTTATTTAATAAATATTATTAAACTAAAAAAAATTTTAAATTTTTTAGTAGTATTTTTCAATTTTCGTTTAATATTATAAGTTATTTGTATAAGTGTCAAAAATTTTTAAATTTTCTGTATGATTTATGACAACATTAAAAGTAGCATAGACAAAACAACTAAACGTCGTATAACTTTTAACAAAAAATGGTATCTATAATCATAGGGGGTCCTTTTAATATTTAAAAATCTTTAAAAACCCCTTTTTGCGAAGGGGTTTTTTTTTAACCGAGGAAATAAAAATGGGTGAATGTCCAGTTTGCGGAAGTGAAATAGAACTTGAAGATGGAATTCGAGAAAATGAGATAATTGATTGCGAAACATGTGGTGCAGAATTAGAAGTAATAACACTTGATCCTGTAACTTTTGAAGAAGCACCTGAAGAGCAGGAAGATTGGGGCGAATAAAATTAAAACTATTGGTATTCTTTTTTCTAAAATGAGAAAAGAAGAAAAAATGCTTCTTGATTGTGATATAAATAATAAAGCAAAAGTTATTCATATAGATACCAGAAAACTTATTTCTGACAAAAATAAGTTATCCGATATCGACATTATTATTGATAGAGAAGTTTCCCATTCTTTATCTTTGTACGCGCTGAAATATTTAGAATCAATCGATAAAAAAACAATAAATAACTTTGATATTGCAAGCACTTGTGGTGATAAAATTTACACAACTCTACTACTTGAAAAAAATAATATACCTAATCTTAAAACTCTCATTGCTTTTTCACCCCAAACAGCCTTTGAAGCAATTTCTAAAATAGGATTTCCATGTGTCATTAAACCTCCAGTTGGATCGTGGGGAAGAATGATTGCTAAAATAAATGATCAGGACGCTGCTGAAGCTGTTTTAGAGCACAAATCCTTTATTCCGGGCAATAATCATTCAATCTTTTATATCCAAGAATATATTGATAAGCCAGGTAGAGACATTAGGGCTTTTGCTATTGATGGAACTACTGTATGTGCGATTTATAGAAACTCAGATCATTGGATAACTAATACTTCTAGAGGAGGAAAGGCAACAAATTGCCCAGTATCAGAAGAAATAAAAAATTTATGTGTAAAAATATCCAATGCCATAGGAAAAGGGTTATTGGCTGTAGATTTAATTGAAACGGATACTGGACTCAAGGTTGTTGAAGTCAACCATAAAATGGAGTTTAGAAATAGCATTGATATCACAGGTGTAAATATTCCCCTTTTAACCTTAGAGTATGCATTGGGACAATCATAAAATGGAAAAAATTAAAATAGGTATTGTAGGGGGTGCAGGCTACACAGGCGGCGAATTATTAAGACTTCTTCTTCAGCATGAAAAAACAGAAATATCTTATGTTACATCTAGAAAATTAATTGGAAAATCAATTTTTAAAAGACATCCAAACCTTAGGGGTTTTACTGATTTAAAATTTATTTCTCCAAATGATATTTTTCATGTTGATATTATTTTTTTATGCCTACCGCACGGAGCAACTGCATCTAAAATCAAAGAATTTTCGTCTTTATCTAATATTGTTATCGATTTGAGCTCTGATTTTAGACTGGGTTCAAAAAAAGACTACAATTTGTATTATAATTATGATCACCCATATCCTGAATTGTTAAATGAATTTGTTTATGGGATGCCTGAATTACATCGCAATAAAATTAAAGAATCAGATAAAATAGCAGTTCCCGGTTGCACTGCAACCGGAGCTATACTTCCATTGGCTCCCATTGTGGAAAATTTTAAAATAGATAAAATTATAATTGATGCTAAAGTGGGGTCATCTGCTTCTGGGGCAAGTCCATCAGAAGGATCTCATCATCCTGAGAGGCATGGTGTTGTAAGGTGTTTTAAGCCTAGCAATCACAGACACTTAGCAGAAATGTACCAGGAGCTTGATAATGCTGATGGTAAAATTAATTTTTCCCCTCATGCTATTGAAATGGTAAGAGGCATTCAAAGTACAATTCATGTTTTCTTTGATCAAGAATATGAGGAAAAAGATATTTGGCGAATGATGATACAAAAATATAAAGATGAACCGTTCATACGGTTTGTAAGAGAAAAAAGTGGGGGTTACAGATTACCTGAACCAAAAATTGTAATGGGGACAAACATGTGCGATATAGGTTTTGAAAAAGACCCCTCAACTGGAAGGTTGGTATTAATATCAGCTATCGACAACTTAGTTAAAGGAGCATCGGGTCAAGCTATTCAGTGTATGAATATAGCTATCGGGATTGAAGAAACATTAGGTTTGACTCAACTTGGATTTCACCCATGAATGATGTAAAAATACTTGTTAAGGTTGGCGGTAGTAAAGGCATTGATTATGATCATTTTCTTGAAGATTTTTCAAAATTTAAAAAAACTATTTTAGTTCATGGTGGATCTAGTGAACTGAATAACATTTCTTCTAAACTAGATAATCCTCCAAACATCATAGAGTCAGATAGCGGAATGTCAACCAGATTCACTGATAGAAAAACAATGGACATGTTCAATATGATTTATGCAGGCAAGATGAATAAAATGATTGTTGAAAAATTGCAGAAACTATCAATAAATGCTATTGGTCTATCAGGGCTAGATGGTAAACTTGTTATGGGTAAAAAAAACAAACCATATCGCGTTATTCAAAAAGGGAAGAAAAAAGTAATTAGAGGCGATATGTCCGGCAAGATTACAAGTATAAATTTAGCATTATTAAAAATACTCATTGCTAATGAGTATACTCCCGTTCTGTGTCCTCCAGCCATTTCAGAAGAAAATGAAGCTATAAATGTTGATGGGGATAAGTTTGCGAGTAAAATTGCCACAAAACTTCAGTGTAAAACCCTAATTATTTTATCCAACGTTCAAGGGCTTCTTAGAGATATAAACGACAACAAAAGTGTAGTCAAGTTTATAAAATTAAAAGAAATAGATTATTACATTGAAAAATTCGCTCAGGGTAGAATGAAAAAGAAATTAATCGGCGCCAAAGAGGCTATTGATGGTGGAGTTAAAAAAGTAATTATATCTGGGGCTTTAGGTAAAGAACCCATTTCAAATGCACTAAATGGAAAAGGAACATTTATAGAATGAACAACTGGATCGAACTTGAAGAAAAACATGGTACTGGCGTGTACGGCAATTGGCCAGTTGCATTGGATAAAGGGAAAGGCTCTTTTGTTTGGGATACCAATGGTAAGAAATATTTGGATTTTGGCTCTGGGCTTGGTGTAGTGGGCATTGGGCATGCAAATGACACTATTGCAGATGCTATAAGTAGACAATCTCTAAAACTTACCCATGCAGTTAATGGATATTATGCTAGTCCAGTGAGAGCAAATTTTCTTAGTAAGTTATCAGCAATCACACCAAATGATTTAGATAAGATATTTTTAACTAATTCTGGAACTGAAGCTGTTGAGGCAGCACTTAAAATAGCTAGATCTCATACAGGCAAATCCAAAATAATAGGAATGATAAGAGGCTATCACGGCAGATCAATGGGTTCTTTATCAGTTTCCTGGAAAAAAGAAAACAAGAGGATGTATGAACCTCTTATTCCAGAAATTATCCATGTTCCTTATGGTAAAATAGACAAACTAAATGAAATTATTACCAATGATTTTGCTGCCGTTATTTTGGAACCTATTCAAGGAGAAGGAGGAGTAATTATTCCTCCAGATGGATATTTGAAAGCAGTTAGAGAAGTCTGTAATGAGAATGGCGTTCTTATGATTATGGATGAAATCCAAACCGGAATTGGAAGAACGGGCTATTGGTTTGGATGTGAACATGAAGATGTTATTCCAGATATAATCTGTTCTTCTAAAATGCTTGGAGGTGGTATTCCTATTGGAGCTATGATAGCAAGCAGCAAAATTTCATTTCAAAGAGGTAAACACGGTAGCACATTTGGTGGCAACTTAATTGGGTGCGAAGCGGCGAGTGCAGTTATTGACTTTATGCTAACCCACAATACATTAGAACATGTTAAAAATGTCGGAGAAAAAGCTATTAACTATTTAAAAACTCAAACTGCAAACATAACAAAAGTTAAGGAGGTCAGAGGAAGGGGTTTTATGATCGGTATAGAGCTCTATGAACCAGCTGTTCCATACCTTAAAGCTATTTTTAATGAAAAGATCTTAGCTTTGAGCGCTGGAAAAAAAATAATTAGGCTCCTGCCCCCTCTTGTAACAAGTGAAGATGATTTAATGGATGGTTTGAATAAGATAATTAGGGTGTTAAAATGAAACTTTTAAAAAAACTTGTTGAAACTTATAGCCCATCCCACGATGAAGATAATGCAGTCCAATTCTTTATAAACGAATTAAAACAATTGGGATTTGATACATCCATTGATGAAGTAGGTAACGCTATTGGAAAAATTGGAAATGGTAATTTAAATATTTATCTGATAGGACATATCGATACAGTTCCTGGCAATCTTCCTGTTATTTTAAAAGATGGCAAACTATTTGGAAGGGGTTCCGTAGATGCAAAAGGCTGTTTGTGCGCTTTTGCAGAAGCAGCGTCTAAGTTTAAAGAATCAAAAGATTTGTCATTAACGGTTATTGGATGCGTAAGAGAAGAGTCAGATTCAGCTGGTGCATACCACATTCTTAAAAATTTACCAAGTCCTGACTTTGTAATTATAGGAGAACCAAGCGGTTGGGATGGAATAACTATCGGCTACAGAGGTGTTATGTGGTTAGAGTATAATTTTGAAAGCTCAAGGCATCACCATGGGGCACCAGAACCAACACCTGCAGAAGTTGGAGTAAAATTTTATAACAAGATTCTTAATGAGTTTGCAAATGAATATCCTAGCTTTGATACACCATCTCTAAGACTAGTAAGAATGAAAACCTATCAAAAACTAGGAAATGTAGGTATTGATATGAAGATGGACTTACGAACTCCAATCAATTTTGATTTTGATCACTTTTTAGATTTTTGCAATTCTAACTTAAATAATGCTTCGCTCACTCATGATGAACCTATTTCTGCTGTTTTAACAGGCAAAAGAAATGCACTTGTTTCTTCTCTGTTGGGCGGTATTCGATCTCACAATGGAAAACCAAAATTTAAGAAAAAGACTGGTTCTGCAGATATGAACATTCTAGCTGAATGGGGTTGTCCTATTGTGGCTTATGGCCCAGGAGATTCTTCTCTGGACCATACGTCAGAGGAGCACATATTGGTAAGTGAATATGAAAAGTCAATTTCTATATTAATAAATTCTTTGAAAAGAATTTATTAATTCAAATATGGTTAAAACTTGTGAGCTAGAAATTGGATTTAATGATAGAAAAATAGTTTTTACTGCTTCTTTTTAACACAAAATTTGATTTTTGTGGCATATATGTTTTCATATTTTCTGTAATTCTTTCAAAGTGCATAACAAAATTAAGCACTTCTTTTTCATCCATATACCCGTTTCTACCATGAGAAAAATGTTTTGCTATATTTTCTTGCATTAGTCTATTTTTAATAATTTGTTTGAAATTTTTAGATTGAACATACACTGATAAATCAAACATATTAAAAAAATCTTGATAATTACCAGCTAGTTTTTTGTTTACCCACATTGACCAAAACCCGTTAGGGTCATGGCTTTCTTCAAGGCTATTAATTGGTCCATGCCAGAAGTCATCCCTCATTGGCTTTGCACCCATACACCAACCTTCAATAATGATTATGTCAGGAGTTCCATTGAATATTTTCCAATAACTTTTATCTACCATATCGTCTTTTTCTTTTGAAAATTTTGGAATTAAGGTTTTTTTATTTTTTTTTGATATTAATGATTTTACGACCTTGATTCCTAATTTAATATCATGAGTTCCAGGCACCCCTCTTGTTTTTAAAAGTGGGTGAATATTTTTAGCTAGTTTTAATCTATTCTTCTTTGATAAATAAAGGTCATCAATGGAAAAAATTGCAACTTTTTTATTAAAAAAATTTTCTAAAAAGTATTTCAAAACTATACTCAAGGTTGTTTTGCCAGAACCTTGACCGCCAGAAATAAAAACTTTCAAAATCCCATTATTTTTAAATCCAGCTAATGCCAATGCAAGAGGTATAGCGACTCTTTTATAATAGCTTGGGTTAATTTTAAATTTCTTATTAACTATTTCATTTTTTTGCGATTGAAATTCATTGTATATTTTTTCAATTCTACCTTTTTCGTAATTATTAATTTTAAGTTTCACAAAATTAAACGTTTGTAATCCACATATATTGGTATGGCATAAAGAGCATGTTTCCATCTATATCTTCGATATTTTTTTTTGAAACTAGATCATACCATTTATCTCCTTCAACTAAATTTATCGAAGACAATTTAAAATTTTGCTCAACATCAGAAATATTATGTATACAAAAAATACTCTGGATACGTTTGTTGTCTTGCCGCCAAATACCAAAAAAAATATCACCTAAATCAAGCGTAAATTGTGTTGCATTCGGGTGAAAGGCTTTCTGCTTTGATCTTATTGATAGTAAATGATTTAATCTATTTAATATGTTATGATTTTCTGAACCAGGGTCATTCAATTGCTTGTATAGTTCTTTTTTTTGCCATTGATATCTGTTAATTGCTCTATATTTTGATGGATCATTTAATTTTTCATAATCATTTTTTGTCCCTAGTAGACTATGAATATATATTGCTGGAATTCCCTCAAAACTCAACATAATTGCATGCGCACAAATAAATCTTTCGATCTTAAAATTATCAATTTTATCTATCGTACCTTTCATGCTATCTAAAAATGAAATATTCATTTCATAAGGTACTTTATCTCCCCATTGAGATAGCCTGTAAGAGGTCTTACCGCCAAATTCCTCCATCCTATTAATCATAGATAAAAGTTCACCATTTTCAAGATACCCTTCTAATGGTCTTAATCCAATACCATCATGAGATGCTAAAAAATTAAAATAAGCATTACCTTTTTTTGCTGGCGGCATGGTCATAGACCATTTTCTAAGTTTTCTTGAGTTTCCAAATAACATAGTATATAGTATCAATGGTGACATAGTGAAATTATAAATCCAATGAGCTTCATCATTATTTCCAAAGTAGGAGAGATTTTCTTTGTTTGGGATATTTGTTTCAGTAATTATAACAGAATTTTTTGATAAATGGTCCAATATCAATCTCAAAAACTTTACTATGTAATGAGTTTGTGGCCTATTAATACATCCCGTGCTCTCTTCTTTCCAAATATACGCAATAGCGTCTAGTCGAAAAAAATGAATATTTTTTTTTAGATAAAATAAAAATATTTCCACAAACTCAATAAGCACAGCAGGATTTTTAAAATTTAAATCTATCTGATCGTGACTAAAAGTGCACCAAACAGATTTTAAACCTGAATCAGTTGAAATTTTTTGAAAAAGTTCAGAAGTTCTAGGCCTTACTATTTGGGCTTTTCCTTGCCAATTTTCAACCTCAATAAAATAGTCAGAACCAATACCCTTACCTTTCATGAAGTTCTCAAACCATTTACTTGACTTTGATACATGGTTTAAAACAATATCAATCATCACATTGTATTTTTTTGTTAAAAGGTCTAAATCTTCCCATGAACCAAAATTTTGATCTATCGCTTTATAGTCTATAACTGAAAAACCTTTATCTGATGATGATGGCATAAAAGGTAAAACATGAACAGAATTAACTGATTTTGTAAAACGCTTTAAAAAATCATATAATGTTTTTAATGGTTTTTCTTTGCTATCAATGATTGAATCGGAATACGTAATTAAAAAGACATCTGTATTATCCCATTTTTTTTGTTTGGCTAAATATGAACTTTCTTTGAAAGAATTAACAATATTGGCAATGTCTTCTGTTATCTTATTTAAATCGTCCCTGTCAGGGTAAATATTCTTAATCAGATCATTTAATTTTTTATTGAATAATTTTAGATGCATTAAAATTAAATCTAATTATTGTCCCGTTCGACAGCATCAATAAGCTTTTCATATATGAATGGAACTGCACTTCTAACTCTGCTCCAATTTGGCATAAGATTTAATTTTACCGGATTATCAAGAACTCGTTCACCAGCTTTCATAATATTTTCAGAAAATAATTCTACATAACTTTCTTCAGTATTAATATCAAGTTTTATGTCATTCATTTCAGCATCGTAACTATAGGACGAGATGTAATCTAAAGCGGTTCGATAGTAGGTTGCTTTTAAGGCTCTCAATGTATCTCTATTGTAACCAATTCCTTGAGAAGCTTGTTTTCTAATTAGAGTTTTTATGATATCTATAGACATCTTAGACAAGCCTTTTTCTGGATCGTCAAAAGATATTGATTGGTGTTTGTGATCATACTTATCTGCTATGTCGACTTGGCAAACCATATTATTTGCAAAATTTCTTTGAATTTCTGATAATATACCAACTTCCAAGCCCCAATCAGATGGTATTCTGACGTCCCTAATTAGTCTTCTTCTAAATGAAAACTCACCAGAAAGGGAGTATCGAAAAGATGACAAAAAATCAAGATAAGAAGAATTGTTGTGATTCAATTTTTTCATAGCGCTGATTAAGGGGCTGACAAGTAACCTACCCACCCTACCATTCATTTTGCCTTCTGCTATTCTTGAATAGTAACCCTTACAAAAATAAAAATTATAAGCAGGATTAGCAATTGGATAGAATAATCTAGCCAACATTTCAGTGTCGTATGTAAGAATATCACAATCATGCAATGCTACTGCTTCGCAATTTTTTAGACCATAAATATAACCCATGCAATACCATACATTTCTTCCTTTTCCTGGATTTGAATTATCTAGGCCATTCTCCCTTAAAAGATTAGAAACTGCCATCATATTGGGGCCATTGTGCCATACAATTCTAACTTTTTGAGGAAGTTGGCTGAAAAACTTTCTTGCATGCAAAAATTCTTTTTTATTGGCATCATCAAGACCAATGGTGATTTGCTTTAGATAACTAACCTTTTTTAATTTTTCAATTATATCAGGTAAAGCCGATCCTGATAGCTCAGAATAAAGCGAAGGTAGCAGCAATTGCATTGGTCTAACCTTAGAAAACTTATTCAATTCAGATTCAATAAGCTTCAAATCTTTTGTCCTAAAATTGTGAAACGTAGTGATGAAACCATTTTGATGAAAATCTGACATAAATTATCCTAGTTTTAATTTTTTAATTGGGTCCATTTTTAATAAAACATTCTTCCACCCTAACGGCGCAAGGCTGTTGCTATAATAAACATTTTTTTTTCTTTTAAGATTTAAAATAAAATCATTTGAGCTTCTTACCACTCCAGCAAAATCTGTCACTTTTAACATGCTATTATCATTTTCACTATTTCCTAGCGCAATTGTAATAAATGGCTCGAGAGGAAAATTCTTTTTATATATTTCTAAAATAAGCTTCAAAGCCTTACCTTTGTTTGACGAACCAATTATATGATAAAATCTGCCACCTTTGAGAATTCTCAAGTTTAAGTTTTTTAATGTTAATTCAAATTTTTTAAAATTACTTTTGCTGCCATTCCATAGAAAAGATTTAGAGAAATCTCTTTTCCTTGACTTAGATGCAACATTTGGCAATAATCCTGTAACCTTGCAAATTTCATTAATCGTCATATTATTTAGAAAATTGCAATTTTTTAAATAATGTAAAACAGATCGGTCCATTAGTAACTTTTCTATTTCATGCAATTCAGTCCCTAATATTATCATTTTATACTTATCTAATAATTTAAAAGTGGATGAAATTTCCAATTTTAGTTTTGTAGGAATGAATATTGCTGAACCATTCTCAACTATTGATGGGTTGTTGGCAACTAAAGATTTATCAACTTCACAAATTTCTTTGAACGTTTTGCTAGTATTATAGATTAAGATAGAATTTTCACTTATGGAATCATAGAAAGGATAGATTGGAAAAAATGAATAATTAAAATTATCTAGCAAAGTGCCATCTAGATCAGTAAAAATAATAATATTTTCATTTGATGTTGAATTACGCACTAATTCCCCCTACTAATACGTTTGTTTAATTTATGAATTTTTTTTTATTAATTTATCATGATACTAACCAGCAATAAATAATTTAATGAAATCCTAACGACTTAAAGAGGTAAACATGAATGGAAGAGTAAAAGCATTAAAATGGACTGCGACAACACTAACATTATCAGGAATATTAACATTTTATTTGGATTTTTATCCCTACAGTATGATTCCCCATAGCTTTGGCATTTTATGCTGGACAGCAGTTGGAATTATCAC
>MDTC01238718.1_pt1 | contig 10330 bp, 20 predicted proteins | sample 811181 | NCBI WGS metagenome assembly MDTC01 (sample SAMN05326644, study PRJNA326480) | marine metagenome | isolation source: seawater | place: Pacific Ocean: North | collected 2011
AGGCCAGGTATAGTTATTGGAAGAGGTGGTGAAGAGGTTAATCAACTTAAAAAAGAACTAAGGCAATTAACAGATAAAAAAGATGCACAAATAAATATTTCTGAGATTAAGAGACCAGAGCTTAATGCTGCATTAGTTGGTGCTAATATAGCCCATCAGCTAAAAAAGAAGATTTCTTATAGAAGAGTTGTTAATAAGACTATACAATCAACTATGAGGATGGGTGCAGAAGGAATTCGGATTAATGTTGCTGGGAGGTTAGGTGGTGTTGAAATAGCCCGTAGTGAAAAGTTTTCAGATGGAAGTGTGCCTTTACACACGCTAAGAGCAGATATTGACTATGCTTTAACTGAGGCACAAACTCAGTATGGTATTATTGGCATTAAAGTATGGATATGTAGCGGACAATTTAGTCGATAAAGGTGTTAAAATAGCATGTTAGAACCAAAAAAAGTCAAATATAGAAGGGTGCACCGGGGGAATAGACGAGGTATGTCAATGAGGGGTAACTTTGTCAATTTTGGAAATTATGGCCTTAAGGCTTTGGAACCGGGCTGGGTTACGGCTAGGCAAATTGAATCTTCAAGAATTGTGATCTCTAGGGTGGTGAGGAAAGTCGGCAAAATGTGGATAAGAATTTTCCCAGATAAGCCTATTACTGCTCGTCCTGCTGAAACCAGAATGGGTAAAGGAAAGGGTTCATTGGATCATTGGGTAGCAGTTGTAAAACCTGGGCGTATCCTTTTTGAAATTGATGGAGTGAGTAGAGATGAAGCCTTAAAGGCTTTTAAGGATGCTGGACACAAACTTCCAATGAAAACAAAATTAGTAGAGCGTAGATTATTCTAATGAAAAAAAGTGAATTAAGAGAATTAAATTTGAAGGAAATAAGTGAAAAGCTTAAGGAAAATCTTGAAAGTCTTCAGAACTACAGATTTCAATTAGCTATGCAGCAGTTAGAAGACTTTACTGTGATTTCAAAAACAAAAAAAGAAATTGCCCAGCTCAAAACCGTATTAAATGAGCATAAGATTGGGATTAGAAAAGAGAGTAATTAATAATGTCTGAAATTAGAAAAAAGCAAACGTTGATAGGTACGGTAATAAGCGATAAAATGGACAAAACCGTTAATGTAAGGGTGGTTAGAGAAATACCACATCCTGTTTATCGTAAAAGAATTAAAAAATATAAAAATTTTTTAGCTCACATAGGGTCTGTTTCTGCCTCAGAAGGAGACATAGTTCAAATTACTTCAATCAGGCCCATTAGTAAAATGAAGAGATGGCTGGTTAGTAAAGTATTAAGAGAATCAGTGAATTTAGGTTAACTTAATGATACAGTCAGAAACAAGATTAAAGGTAGCCGACAACACAGGGGCAAAAGAAGTTTTATGCTTTAAAGTACTAGGAGGGTCAGGGAGAAAGTATGCAACTATTGGAGATCAGGTAGTTATTACTGTTAAAAAAGCTCTTCCTGGAGGTATGGTCAAAAAAGGTGAAGTACACAGAGCTGTTATTGTTCGGACTAGAAAAGAGTTAAATCGTAGGGATGGAAGCTTGATTAGATTTGATGAAAATGCTGCAGTTATTCTTAATAGTGCTGGTGAACCTAGAGGCACTAGGATTTTCGGGCCTGTAGCAAGGGAACTTAGAGATAATGGTTTTATGCGAATCGTTTCAATGGCTCCAGAGGTACTTTAAAATGCATCTGAAAAAAGGAATGAATGTTAAAGTTATTAGTGGCAATAGTAAAGGTCAGTCTGGAAAAGTACTTGAAGTTTTTCCCAAAGCTTTGAAGGCTATTGTTGAAGGAATAAATTTTAGAAAGCGCTCTGTTAGACCAACGCAGGATAATCCTTCAGGCGGTTTCGTGGATCGCGAAGCTCCTATTCACATCTCAAATTTAATGGTCCTACATAACGATAAAGTCACCAGAATTGGGTATAAGAAATTGGAAAATGGCAACAAAGTTAGAGTTGCTGTTAAAACTAATGAAGAAATTTAGGCTATTCTATGGCAAAAGATAAAAAAATTAGCAAAAAAAGTGATTCTCCAAAGGTAGAAAATTTATCTACCTACGTTCCAACTCTAAGGAAACTCTACAACGAGGAAATAGTAGGCAATCTAAAAAAGCTTTACAATTATAAAAATATTATGGAAGTACCTAAGATTCAATATGTATCAATAAATATAGGCCTTGGAGATGCCAAGAATAATGCAAAAGGTTTAGAAAGTGCTGTAAGGGAGTTAGCGTTAATTTCGGGGCAAAAGCCTATTGTAACCAGAGCTAAAAAAGATATATCAAATTTTAAAATTAGAAAGGGGTGGCCAGTTGGTTGTAAAGTAACACTTAGGTCTAACATGATGTATGAATTTCTCGAGAGATTGATTTCAATCGCATTACCTAGAACAAGAGATTTTAGAGGATTATCGCACAAATCCTTTGATGGTAAGGGTAATTATAATTTCGGTATTAAAGAACAAATTATTTTCAATGAAATTAATTACGATAAAATTCAAGCTGTGAGAGGACTAAATATCACTTTAGTTACTACTTCGAAAACTGACAATGAGGCTTATGAATTATTAAAATCTTTTGGTTTCCCCCTTAAAGAAAAACCAGTTAAAAATAGTATTGAAGAGGCGGCCTAATGGCAAAAAAATCTAAAATTGTTCGTGAACATAAGCTAATCGAGAAGGTTCAAAAATATGCAGCTCTTAGAGCCGAATTGAAAAATATCATTAAGGATCCTGATTCTTCTGCAAATGACAAAAGGGATGCAGTATCAAAATTAGACCGATTACCAAAATCTTCTAGTAGAATCCGTATTAGGAATAGATGTTTTAAAACTGGTAGGCCTAGGGGTGTAATTCGAAGATTTAATTTATCAAGAATTTCTTTTAGAGAAATGGCTTTGCGGGGCGAAATTCCTGGTGTAACGAAAGCAAGCTGGTGAGGAAAATATTATATGTCAATGACAGATCCAATAGCAGATTTATTAACTAGAATTCGAAATGGGGTTAGTGCCCACAAGCGTTGGATAGATATTCCAAGTAGTAATTTTAAGAAGCGAATTCTTTTTGTCCTTAAGGAGGAAAGTTATCTAAAAGATTTTTTCTTCATTAAGGATGGTTCTAAAGAAAAAATAAGAGTTTTTTTAAAATATGATTACAAGGGTAATCCTGTTATCGAAAGTATTAAAAGGGTTAGTAAACCAGGTTTAAGAGTTTATGTTGGTGTAGGTGAAGCTCCTCGTGTTCTTGATGGTTTAGGAATTTCTATATTATCTACATCCAAGGGTGTGCTTTCTAATAAGGCCGCTACAAAACTCGGGGTAGGTGGCGAAATTATTTGCGAGGTTTATTAAAAGGCATGTCTAGAATAGGAAAAAATCCAATTAAAATTCCAAATGGTATCAATGTGGATTTAAACAATCAAAATATTTCGATCACTGGTCCAAAAGGGTCGCTGGATTTTTCTTTTCATAAGTCTATGATTGTTACCAAGCAAGATGATACATTAATTATTAATTGCACAAGCGATGAAAAATTTTACAAATCATTGCATGGAACAACCCGTCAGCTAATTCAAAACATGATCATAGGGGTCTCCGTTGGCTTTGTTAAAGAGTTAGAATTAATTGGTGTTGGTTACCAAGCTAGTGCTCAAGGTAATCGTTTAAAGCTCCAACTAGGTTTTTCACATGATATTTTTTTTGATGTTCCGCAGCCTGTTAAAATAAGCGCGGATAAGACATTGATTAAGATTGAAGGTATCGATAAACAACTTGTTGGTATAGTTGCAGCAAAAATACGCTCTTTTAGACCTCCAGAACCTTACAAAGGAAAAGGTGTTAGATATAAGGGCGAATATGTGCGTTCAAAGCAGGGTAAAACGGTAGGAGCAAAATAAATATGGGTTATCATAAATCTGTTATCAAGAGAAAGGAAAGAAGAAGAAATAGAAGTAAAAAAACTTCCTTCGCTCATCATAGTCGCCTTAGACTAGTTATTTATCGAAGTTTAAGGCATATTGAAGTTCAGATTATCGATGACTTTAAAGGACATACAGTAGCATCTTCGTCATCCAGAGATAAAAATTTAAGATCTTCTTTCAAGGGGCTTGCTTCCAAAACAGATCTAAGTATAAAAGTTGGCGAAGATTTAGCTACCAAAGCAAAACAGAAAAAAATTAAATCTGTTGTGCTAGACCGGAATGGCTACCCTTATCATGGTCGTGTTAGGGCTTTTGTTGAATCTGCAAGAAAAAATGGCTTGAATTTATAGGAGAATTAGGTTTGGGAATTATTAATCCAGCTGAATTAGATCTACGAGAAGAATCCGTAGTAAAGATAAATAGAACTGCTAAAGTTACATCTAGAGGTAAAAGGTTTAGGTTTTCTGCACTTGTGGTAGTCGGAGATGGCAAAGGGCATGTAGGTGTTGGCTTAGGTAAGGCTAACGAAGTGATATCTGCAATACAAAAAGGAAAAGAACTTGCAAAAAGAAATATAAAGAAGGCCATGGTTGTTAATGGTACTATTCCGCACATGATTATTGGTAAGCATGGTGCTAGCAGAATACTTCTAAAACCGGCATCACCCGGAACAGGTATTATAGCTGGCGCGGCTGTTAGATCTGTAATGGAGCAGGTAGGTGTAAATAATATATTAACTAAAAGACAGGGTTCAAAAAATACTATGAATTTGGTCCATGCCACTATTAATGCACTATTTAATCTTAAAGATGCGGTCACAATTGCTAATAAGCGAGGTGTTAGCTTGAAAAGGGTGTTTGGCTAATGACTAAAACATTATTGATTAAGCAAATAAAAAGTAGTATCGGATATAAAAAAAAGGCAAAAGCCACCCTAGCTGCCTTAGGTTTAAAAAAAATCAATCAAGTTGTAAAGCACAAGAACTCTGACCAAGTTCAAGGAATGATTAGAACTATACCTTACTTAATAGAGGTTAAAGAATTATGAAATTAAATTCCCTGAAGCCTGATAAAGGCGCTATAAAAAGCAGAAAACGTCGTGGAAGAGGACATGGATCTGGTTTGGGAAAATCATCCGGCAGAGGTAATAAGGGGGCCGGGCAAAGATCAGGTTTTAAAAAAAGAGCTTGGTTTGAAGGCGGGCAGATGCCTTTATCTAGAAGATTACCGAAACGTGGATTCACAAATAATTTTAGGAAAGAATTCCAAATTGTTAACATAGATAAATTAGAAAAGATTGAAGAGAAAGAGATCGATGCTAATTTGCTTTTTCAAAAAGGTATTGTGAGATCCTCCTTGAAGCCAATTAAAATACTTGGCTCAGGTAATTTAACAAGTTCGGTAAATGTGATTGCTACAGCATTTAGTAAATCTGCCAAAGAAAAAATTGAGAAAGCAGGCGGTAAAGCGCAAATATTATGATTGATAAAATTAAAAGTATTTTTATAATTCCTGAACTTCGGCAGCGAATTCTTTTTACAATAGGAGTATTAATTGTAGTACGTATTGGTGCACACATACCTATTCCAGGGGTAGATGGAGAGAGTCTAGCAGAAGCTTTCACTGATATGAAAACAGGACTATTTGGTTTGTTTAATACTTTTGTTGGAGGTGCCTTTGAAAAAGCATCTTTGTTTTCGCTTGGTATAATGCCATATATATCATCTTCTATTATTATTCAGCTTATGGGCTCAGTAGTTCCCTACTTCCAAAGACTTCAAAAAGAAGGAGAAGCAGGCAGAAAAAAAATTAATCAAATTACCAGGTACGGAACTGTACTTCTTTCTACAATGCAATCTTATGGAGTTGTTGCTGTTTTTTTACCTTCTTTGAATTCCAACGGCCTTCCAGTTGTTCCAAACCCAGGATGGATGTTTACATTTACTGGTATAATTAGTATGGTAACCGGCACGTTATTTTTAATGTGGCTTGGTGAAAGAATAACAGAGAGAGGTATTGGTAATGGAATTTCCTTAATTATAATGGTGGGAATTGTGGCGGCTTTTCCAAATGTGATTTTAAATGAAGTTACCCTCATTAGAGAGAATGTAAGAGGATGGCTTTCTGAGATTTTATTGATGGGGATAATGTTTGGTATTATTTGCTTTGTTGTTATGTTGACTCAGGGAACTCGAAAAATTCCTGTTCAGTACGCTAAAAGAGTTGTAGGTAGAAAAGTTTATGGAGGGCAGAATACTCATATTCCGATGAGAGTTAATACTGCAGGTGTTATGCCAATAATTTTTGCACAATCAATAATGTTTATCCCAAGTACTCTATCAACATTTTTAGGAGATAGTGACTTTGCAACTACTTTAATGGGTTGGTTCTCATTTGAGCATCCATTTTATTGGACAGTTTTTGGACTTATGATAATATTTTTCACTTATTTTTATACAGCCATAGCTTTCGATCCAGTACAGGTTTCATCAACAATGAAGCAACAAGGTGGATTTATCCCAGGGGTCCGCCCGGGCAAAAAAACATCTGAATATATTGATAATATACTTACTAGAGTTACGCTTCCTGGGTCTATAGCTTTGGCATTTGTTGCAATTTTTCCTTACATATTAATGAACCTAATGGGTATAAATTATGACCTTGCATCATTTTTTGGAGGCACAAGCTTGCTAATAATTGTTGGGGTAGCACTCGATACTCTCCAGCAAATTGAATCACACTTAATGATGAGACATTATGATGGTTTTTTATCAAAAGGAAAAATCAGAGGAAGGAGGCGTATGTAATGGTTCATATTAGAACTGAAGATGAAATAAATAAGATTTCAAAAAGTTGCCAAATTGTCGCCGATACTCTATTAATGCTTGAGGAGCATGTTGAAGATGGTGTAAAAATTTCAAGATTAGATAGTCTTGCCGAAGATTTTATTAGATCATGTGGTGCAAGGCCTGCCTTTAAAGGTTACATGGGATTCCCCGCCACTTTATGTGTTTCTGTAGATAGTGCTGTTGTTCATGGAATTCCAGGAGATGGAATTCTAAAAAACGGGCAGATTGTTGGTATCGATTGCGGAGCAGAGCTTGAAGGGTATTATGGTGACCACGCAAAATCTTTTCCAGTTGGCGAAGTTAGTGCAAATAAAATGAAATTATTGAACGTTACTAGAGAATCCCTTGAAAAAGCAATTGACAAAGCAATAGTAGGAAATCATGTCGGTGATATCGGCTATGAAGTTCAAAAGCACGCAGAAGATAATGGGTTTTCAGTAGTTCGAGAATTAGTCGGACATGGAATAGGTTCTCAATTACATGAGGAACCACAAATACCAAATTTTGGATTTCAAAAACAAGGATATAAATTAAGGTCTGGGATGTGCATAGCTATTGAGCCTATGATTAATGCTGGAGAAAAAGGAGTTTTCACAGCAGATGACGGATGGACTATTTATACTATTGATGGTCAACCTTCAGCACATTTTGAACACACTATAGCTATTACTGATAATGGGCCGAGGATTTTAAGTAAAGGGTCAAATGGCTAAAGAACAACCAATTACAATAGATGGAATAATCAAAGAAACCTTACCCAGTGCAATGTTTAGAGTAGAAGTAGAAATTGGTGGGAAATCCCATGAAGTTTTGGCGCATGTAAGTGGTAAAATGCGCATGCATTTTATAAAGATTTTGCCGGGTGACGTGGTAACATTAGAGATTTCCCCATATGACCTAACTAGAGGTAGAATAACCTACAGGCAAAAGTAGAATATGAAAGTAAGACCATCAGTAAAAAAAATATGTAATAACTGTAAGATCATTAAAAGAAAAGGAGTAATCCTTGTCATATGTTCTAATCCAAAACATAAGCAAAGGCAAGGGTAGATAAATATGGCAAGAATAGTAGGAGTAGATATCCCTAGAAATAAAAAAGTTCTATATTCTCTTAAGTATATTCACGGAGTTGGACTTGCAACAGCAAAAATATTATGTGCGGAATCGAATGTAAACCCCGATACTAGAGTTCAGGATTTAACTGACGAGCAAGTAGTCGCATTAAGAAACTCTATTTCAAAAATTGGTCTACAAGTTGAAGGTGAGTTACGCTCTGATGTTGCAATAAATATTAAGCGCTTAAAAGATATTGGGTCATACAAAGGCCTCAGACATCGTCGTGGACTTCCAGCTAATGGGCAAAGAACAAAAACAAATGCGAGGACCAGAAAAGGTAAAAAACGCACTATCGGTCTTGGTAAGAATTAGAATATTCAATATAAAAAGAGGTTATTTTGGCTGAGATAAAAAACAAAAAAAAGAAGAGGAGAAATGTCGCTCCCCATGGATGTGCTCATATCAAATCTACATTTAATAATACTCATATTACACTTACTGATAAGTCAGGGAATGTATTGTTATGGGAAAAAGCTGGTACCTCTGGATTTAAAGGATCAAGAAAAAGTACTGCATATGCTGCTACTTTAGCTGCAGAAAAAGCAGCTCAAGCAGCAATCTCATTAGGTCTTTCGAGTGTAGATGTTGAAGTTAAAGGACCTGGTTCTGGCAGAGAGTCTGCAATTAGAGCCTTGGCCGTAGGTGGTTTACAAATCACTAGCATTAAAGATGTAACTCCTTTACCACATAACGGTTGTAGGCCCCCAAAGAGAAGGAGGGTTTAACTTGTATGGCAAAATCAACGACAGCTAAAGGAAAATTAGTTAGAAAGTTTGGAGAAAATATTTTTGGTAACCCTAAATATGACCGCCTTTTAAACAGAAAACCTTACAATCCTGGTCAGCATGGTCAATCTAGAAGGGCTAAACTGTCTAATTATGGGATTCAATTAAGAGAAAAGCAAAAAATTAAGTTCATGTATGGACTCCTAGAAAAACAATTCAGATTAACTTTTCAGAGAGCTGAAAAATTAAAGGGTGAAACCGGGACAAACATGCTTCAGCTTTTGGAAAGCAGATTAGATAATGTTGTCCACAGGCTTGGATTTGCCATATCTAGACCTGCTGCAAGGCAGTTGGTAAGTCATAAGCACATCCTTTTGAACGGTAAAGTAGTTAACATTCCATCCTTAATTGTAAAGCCCGGAGATACTATTTCTGTAAAAGATAAAAGTAAAAAAATGGATTGTATAATAGACTCAATAAAACATATTAAAGGAGATATTGAATTACCATGGCTCTCTTTAGATAAAGCAAAAATGTCTGGGACTTTTGTATCTATCCCTGAAAGAGATGATATGAATTTAACTATTAATGAACAACTTGTCGTAGAACTGTACTCAAAATAAATTAAATAGGAATTTTATCAAATGGCAAATAAACTACTTGAATTAAATATTGATTATAACCCTGGATCAAAATCTGAAAATGAAGGGTCATTCTCCCTCCACCCACTTGAACGTGGCTACGGTACCACATTGGGTAATGCTTTGCGCCGTGTTTTACTAACCAGTATTCCTGGTGCTGCAATAACTCACGTTAAAATTGATGGAGTTCAACATGAGTTTTCTACTATTGAAGGCGTAAAGGAAGATGTAGCCGATATAATTATGAATCTCAAAAAAGTTCGTTTTAGGTTAATGGATAATGAGCCAGATAAAATAAATCTATCTATTAAAGGAAAAACAGTTTTCACCGCTAAAGATATTCAAAATGCTAGTAATCAATTTCAAATACTGAACCCAAATGAGTATATAACAGAAATAAATTCAAAAGGAAAACTAGATATTGAACTGCGTATAGGAATAGGTAAGGGATATGTTCCCGCTGAAGAAAATGATAAGCCAAATCTTCCTTTGGGAACACTTTCAATTGATAGTATTTTCAATCCCGTAACAAAGGCATCCTTCAATGTCCAGCCCGTTCCGGGCGCGAAAGCACCAATTGAGATTTTAAATCTTAATTTAAAAACTGATGGCTCAATTACTGCAAAAGATGCTGTTTCTTATTCCGCAACTTACCTAAGAGAACATTTAGTGTACATAGAAGCTATTGCGGATCCAAGTGTTCTAGAAATTTCAGATGGGTTATCTGAGGAAACAATGGCTCTAAGGAAATTGCTTGGTCAGACAATTGACGAAATGGAATTGTCTGTAAGAAGTTACAATTGCCTACAAGCAGCTGGAATAAAGTATATTCATGAATTAGTCAATAAAGAAGAAAACCAAATGTTGAAGTATAAAAACTTTGGAAGAAAATCTCTTACTGAATTGATTGAAAAGCTTGATTCTATGAATCTTCAATTTGGAATGCAAGTTGATAAGATTATGGCTGAAGAGGTCTAGCAATGAGGCACAAAAAGTCTGGTAGAAAACTTGGTCGTAAAGCAGCACACAGGAAAGCACTAATGTCTAATCTATCAATAGCACTC
>MDTC01028290.1_pt1 | contig 10329 bp, 11 predicted proteins | sample 811181 | NCBI WGS metagenome assembly MDTC01 (sample SAMN05326644, study PRJNA326480) | marine metagenome | isolation source: seawater | place: Pacific Ocean: North | collected 2011
AACACTAGTCTGTAACGTGCCTGTCTAGCTCAGTCGGTAGAGCGCGTGCCTTTTAAGCACGTGGTCATGGGTTCAAGTCCCATGGTGGGCATTTAAATATTAAGCGACGTGGCGCAGCGGTTAGCGTGTCTGGCTCATAACCAGAAGGTCGGTGGTTCGATCCCACTCGTCGCTACTTATAAAAATATTAAATACCTTTTTTAATATTTTTTATCTTCTATTCTTCTTAGATTTCTTTTTACTAGATTTTCTATTTTTTCTTGATTTCTTATTTCTACCACCCTTTTTTTCTTTAGTTACATTTTTTCCTGTTTCTTTTTCTGATTTTGTTTCAGTTAATACACTGACTTCATTATCTGAGCCTTCGTCACTAATATCTGCTTTTGATAGGGCTTCCATATCCTTATTATTTTGTTCTGCTTCTTCTAGAGCTTTGTTTTCATCTTCGAAGGAACCAACTTCTACAACGGATGTATCATCACTAACGGATGTATCATCACTAGAATTTTTTGTTCCTAATTGTTCTTGCATCACTGTATCAGTGTCAGCCAAACCATCTTCTTTTACTTGTTGAGCTGTATTATCAAATGCTTCAATTTTAGCTTGAACATTAACACCTTCTTTTGCTTTTTCCTCAGCGGCCTTCAATTCTTCTTGTAAGCCTTGTTCCATTGCTTGATCCTCTGGATCATCATTAACCTTCTCTGCTTCTTCCATTGCTTTTGCCGTTTTTACTCTATAGTCAGTAGCTTGTTTTTGAAGTTTCATGCCTTGTTTTTCCTGCTCTTTCAATAATTTTTCTTGTTCATTAATTTCTTTTTGACTACTTTCTTGTTTTGCTTTTCCATCTTTAATTTGTTTTAATGTATCCCTAATTAAACCCACCTTAGTTGCATCCTCTTCTGGTAAATTCTCTACAGACAAATCTATGTTTTCTTCCAGTTTATCTAACTCAATAGTATTTAGTATATTAGAAAGCTGTTTAATAGCCTCATTTTCATTTTGTAAATTATCGATTTCTGCTTTCCTTTCCTCCGTAGTTGTTCTTGCTTTATTAACCATTTCAGCTAATTGGTCTTTATACCCTTTTAATTTTTGCTTGCATTCTTCAATATTAGCCGAATTGCATTCTTCAACTGTAATAGGATTATCTAATTGTAAACTAAGTATAACACTTTGATTATCCTCTAATAATTTTTGTATACTATTGGTTTCTAAGTTTTGTCTAATACTAGCATTTTCACCTAATTGTAATAAACAATCTCTCAGTCTAATTTTAATTAGAGTATAACAATCTGTCCCTTCCATGGTGGCTATTAATTTATCAGCAGCATTATCTTTTGTAATTTTATTTTCTGTATCTGGTTCAGTAGCTAGTAATTCAAAATATATATTACATCTCATGAGTAATTCATTTTCATTATTTCCTGTTGGTTCTATTTCAGCCATATATAAAATGATAACATTAATTATTCTTGTTATTAATGTTAATTAATTAAAGTTATTTCTATGTAAATATCACTTCTTTTAGATTGATCGAACATATTTTCTTTGTTAATTTTTAAAATACCTTTATTTTTAAATTTTTTGATTTGCGATTCATTTGTTAATGTAATATCTTTACTCTCTATTTTAAAAACTAGTTCACCAATATTTATATCAATACATTGATTTCTAAATACAGTTTGAATATCACAATTTATAGAATAAAAGATGTCATTGTTTTTTGATATAAAAATATTATTTGATATATCAGGTTGTGATACTATTAAAATATTATTAGATTGGTCAGGATGTTTAATTATACGTTTTCTATGCCATAATGGGAAATAAATGGTTTCATCATTTAAATCAAGTTTATAAATTTTATCATTTAAAATGTCGTTAATTGATGGATTCAAAATATAAATATTATCATTACTCATCTTAGATTGAATTATTTTTTCCATTTTTTCTAAAACATCATTTTCAATCATAAAAATATCTTTGTATTTTCTTAATAATTCATAAGCTTTTAATGCTTTGTTAATGTTCATTTGTTCTAACATAATGAAAGACATTTCTTGACAATTTTTTAAAATGGATATTAGTGATGTATCAATAAATAAGTTGTCGAACGTTCCAGGCATAACCCAATTAACAACATTTTTCATTAAATCAGAATAAGAGAAATCTTGATATTTATCTTCTTCAATACCCTTTGATTTTTTGATTATTTCCCAAGCTTCATTAATTTCCTTGAATTTATCCATATCACCACCTTTATCTGGATGAAATTTTAAAGCTAATTTATAATATGCTTTTTTACCATCAGTTAAAACCATATCTCTTGTATTTTTTTTACATATCCCCAAAACTTCACAAGCTTCATCATAATCCATTGACTACTTTACATAAATAATATAGAAAACTTTCTAAGTGATAAATAGGTCTATAATTATTATTATATAATCTAAAAAACTTACACAATTTGAAAAAAACAATATTAACATTATTATTATTTAATTTCCCATTTTTAATGAAATGTGAAATAATTTGATATAAACACCTATTGATATCTAAATTAAAAATAAATATATTATAAATTACATCTCTAAATGCTAAAAAATTAATATTCTTGTAATTTTCTATCATATTAATAATCTCGTTAACAATACGAATATTTATATTGTCTAATCTTGTAATATCGGAAATAATATTTTTTATATTAGTTATTTCTTGTGGTTTAACTGAAATTAATGTATTAAGACATTTTTCGTATGTAGATTTATTAGGTCTTTTAATAGGAATAACTAAACATCTATTGTAAATATTATTATTTATAAAACTAATATTTTCGGTAATAATGATATAAACTAACTTAATATTAATATGATTTAATGATTGCATATAACTACTGAAAATGTCGTGCAATTCACTATGTATACAATGAAAATTTTTACATAAAATAAAAAATGTTTTTTCTTGTTTAGTAGAGACAATATCAATAATATTGTTATAAATTTCATTAAATAAAACCTTAGCATTACACCCTAATAATTCAATATCTATTTCAAATAAAATATCACTAATTTTGAAATGATAAGATTTTTTTGAGATTCCATCTATTATTATTTTTCTTTCATATTTCAAATTGGTTGGACTAAAATTTTTTATATAATTTAATGCTTGTGTATATTTACCAACACCGGAAGGTCCATAAAAAATGATGTTATTTTGTTTTTTGATATCACTATGTAACATATTTTGGATTTCAATTAATTCCTTATGTAAATTTTTTTTTTTACTTTCAATGATATACTCTTCAAATCTAGTTGATAGATACTTCATTATTATTTTATAAAAATATATATTTAATACTAAATTTATAAAATAATATATATGGAGGATAGAATAATTAATATAGAGAAGGAATATAACTTATTAAAAGATAAATACCCGAATTTAATAAATTTAAATAAAAGGATATTAGAATTTCACAAAGAAAAAATGAAGTTTATTATAAAAGAATGTGAAAAAACGATAGTAAAAATAAAAAATATGGATAGAGATATAACGAATCGTCAATTACAATTAATATATTTATATAGACACATTGAAGATTTATCATTATGAAATATCAGGAGGAGGAATTAATCTAAATGTGAAAGCTCCATTTTCAAAATAAAAATTAGGACGAATGTATAATGCGCACATAGCTATAACAAAAATAATAGAAACAATTAATAGTATAGAGACAATTTCTTGAAACTGATAAGGTATATAGTTTTTCTTTGCTTTTAATTCTTGTAAGCTCTCAACAATTCTTGTAGCATTAGGGTCATTTGAATGAACTTTGTCTAATATTTGTGAAGCAAATTTTTGATACCATTCTTGAATATCTTTCATATTGTTACAATTATTCAAAATACTTGCCCATAATCCTTTTCTAACAGTAATTATACCAGTAAATATATTTCTATTACTGTAAGCTTCAGCTAAAATAGCCATAGCTCTAATTTGTGGAATAGCACAAAATCTAAATACTTTTGGGTTTTGAATTTTCGATAAATATTCAATGCAATATGGTATGTCTTCTAATGCGTCAGTTATCATATGATTTAAACAAGCAACATCAGAAGATTCTCCAAATCTGAGTTCAGGTAATGTTTTTCTGTATAAACTCCAAACATCTTTTGGCCAATATGATTTTTTATTTAATAAATCTTTGTAATAATCTCTTATAATGTTTGTTTTTTTTAAAAAACAACCCATTTTATTTGCTAATATATTATCACCATCTGTGTTAAAAGAGTTGGCTTCGAGATTAGTTCCTATAAACTGTTTTGTAAAGCCAACAGCTAATTCACCTGAAATTTTTATATTATACTCTTCAAAATCATATTTATTTTCTGTTCCGGATGTTAAATCTCTTCCAGAATATTCTCCCATTCCATTACCAATATTTTGGATAGTTTCTATAATTATATCTTGATGATATTCAGGTAATGTTTTAAATACATTATTATAAATGTGAATATTAGATAATAATTCATTATAAGATTGTTTTTCAGCATCAATACTATCAAAATTAGGAACTTCGTTGGTTTCTAGTATTTTATAAAAATCAATTAAAAGATTTTGTTTTATTTGTAGATTAGTAGGTATTATGTCGTTTGAAATATCTGTTGTTATAAAATCATTAAAATTCTCTAAATTATTTGGTGGAATGCTATATAATACTTCTAATGTTTTATAATATAAATAAAATAAAGCAATTGGTAATCTTAAACAATCAGGTAATTCTTTAATTACTACTGATATGTTTTTACTTGTTTCATTTAATATTTTTTCACATAATAGAATATCTTGGTAATTAGCACCCATTGGTGCACTAATATTCAATAAACCTTTTCTTTCATCCTTTAACTTTAAACCCAATAAATATTCTGAAGGATGTAGTATTTGTTGTATTATATTTGATTTATGTTCTGCTATTTTACCATTTTCCATTTACATAAATTATACTTAATAATTTATATAATTAAACGTAATTATAACTGATTTAAAAATAAATACATAATTAATATAAATGTTTATTACAATGGATATTGACCAATTTAATATAAATAATGTATTTACAAGCGAAAAAACTAAAAATAATATTCTTAATAACAGTGATTTTTATAGATTATATTTTTCAAATGAAGAATTAATTTTAAATGGTCTTTTTATTAATTTTGATTTACATAACATTCGTATTGAAAGATATTTTAATAAAATGAAATGTTGTTTTACTGAAACCGAAAAAAATCTAGATATTATTAACAATATTATCGATATTGAAAAAAATATTATTGAAAAATGTTCAGACATTAATAAAAAGGGTTCATACAGAATAGATGAACAAATGTCTAATCAATTTATTAAAATTTATGATCAAGGTAATATTAAATTAGGTAATTACAAAAAACTTAAAATTTTACTAAAAATATCTGGTATTTGGAGTAATAACCTTAATAAAGAATACGGATTAACATTTCGATTTTTTGTTAGTGATGTTATTGAATATTAAATTTTGTTTCAAATTCTACAGTAAAATATACCGTAAAGAATAATACTATTAATATCGTTGACCACATTATACCCATAGCATGCACATTGTCTTCGCTCCAAGTTCTCATTTGTCTTGTATAAGGGTCCATATTTGGTTTAAATGGATAATTAGCAACCACAGCACTAAATCCTATTGTTGCAGCCAATGTTAAAAAAGTCATACCATTCCATAATGTTCCCATCTGTTCATATATTATTTCTTTTACTTTTCCTACCTCAGAAACAGCCATATATCCTATTATTTGAAAACTAATTATACAAAATAAAACTATTAATAAAACTACAGCAAAATATGGTGATGTTAAAAACCATAATATCTTCATCAATATATTTTTCTTAATTACCTTTTCACTGTTTAACTGTTCAATAAGTTTACGTGGTAAAAATAATAATAATGTAATAGCATAACCTAATAACCAAGCAGGATTACTTTTTAAATATTGAAAAAATAACATATCGTTTAAAGCAGCATAGGTTGTAAAAAGAAATACTAATCCAAACACTTGTTCTTTTTTTAAAAAACTTAAAAATCCTCCTTTTTTTTTAATTGGGTTTACATTGTTTTCAATCGTCATTGGTTGTTGTTCAGACATAATATATATATATATTTATTTATAATATATTTTGCAGAACCCAATCCAAATTAACTGTTTCTACCGATATCCCTTTTAATGGATAAAATTTCGGTTTCTTCATTTCTTTTGTTTTATGCATAATATAAGGTCCATATTTCCCTTTTCTTATGCTTATATTTTCATTTAACATCTTGAGAACATTTGGATTATTGCTAACCTTATTTTCCAATATATTTATTATATCTTTTAATTCTACTTCATTGTATTCTTTATTTATTGATTTTACGGATTTATTTTTACCATCATAATTTATATATAAACCAAATTTTCCTTGTTTTAATATTACTGCTTTTTCTTTGTAAATACCTAAATTTCTTCCACCACCTGTTTTTGTCTTCTCTTCCAATATATCTTCTAATTTATATTCATTATTTTCAAGTTTTTTTATATCTAAGTTTTTCTTTACATTTTTCCATTGTGTTACACCATCCTTTTCATATTTTATTACAGGACCATATTTACCTATCATATATTCATGATTTCCATCTATTCTAAATGTTTTCTTCTTATCATTTTTTATCTCTTTTGTTAATTTATTCATTATATTATCACACTCACCACATAATGTATACCATAATTTTTCACCTTTTTCTATAATATCTAATTCATCTTCCATTTTCTTTGTATAATCATATTCAAATAGTTCATTGTAATGATTTGTTAAAAATTCTACTACTATTGTTCCTAATGGTTGTAATACTAGTTTGTTTTTCTCTTCACCAAATTCTCGAACATTTTCATCTTCTTCTAATTCATCCCCTATCAATTCAAAGTCTATACAGTTTATTTTTTTACCCTTTACATTTTGTTTTAAAACATATTTTCTTGATTGAATTTTATCAATTAATGATGAAAATGTTGAAGGTCTACCAATTCCTTTTTCTTCTAGTATCTGAACTAATTTTGCTTCTGTATAATGTGGTTTCAAATCTTTCAATTTTACTTTACTATTTATTTTCTTATACTCATATATTTTGTTTGTATCTTTTTCATCTTTTAATATTTTATATATATCATTTCTCTCTTCATAACCTCTTATTTTTTTCCAACCCGGAAATATAATTTGTTCTTCACTCCTTCTATAAATTTTTTTATTTGCTCCTAATATTTCACTCGTTATTTTATTATATTTCGCGTCAGACATTAATGATTCCATTGTGTTATTCCATATCAATTTATATAATCTTATCTCTCTTGATGTTATTTTACCCGTCTCTTTACAATTATGCGGACATCTATTTACATCTGTTGGTCTTATTGCTTCATGTGCTTCTTGAGCATTATTTTTCTTGGTTTTTATTTTTGTTATCGTTATGAAACCATTCTTTGAATTTTTATATTCATTACCAAATTTATCCTTTATATAACCTTCCGCCTTTTTTATAAATTCTTTACTATATTTTCCACAATCTGTCCTCATATAAGTAATCCACCCATTCTCATATAAGGTCTGAGCTAATCTCATTGTTTGTTTTGGTGAATAATTTAATCCATTTGATGATTTTTGTTGTAATAAACTTGTTGTAAATGGTTTTGGTGGTTTTTTTATTAAACCACTTATTTTTCCCTCTCTCATCAATTTATGTTCATGATTTACACTATCAACAAGAAACTCTTCTATTTCTTCTTTTGATTTATAATTACAATTCAAATTATATTCTAATTCTAATCCTTCTTTTATTTTGAATATACCTATTGTTTCATATACTTTTTTACCTTTTGCTAATTTTATTTCTTTCTCTCTATCATATAATATTCTTATCGCTGGAGTCTGACATCTTCCAGCACTTAAACCTGTATCACTATTCCTTGTTATATGTTTCCATAAAACTGGTGATAATCTAAAACCTACTAATAAATCTAATATTTGTCTTGCTTGTTGAGATTTCACTTTGTTCATATTTATTATAGTTGGTTTTGAAACCGCATCTAATAATGCTTTTTTTGTTATCTCATTAAATTTTATTCTCTTCGTTGTTTTTTCTGATAAACCAAATAATTTACATATATGCCACGCAATCGCTTCACCTTCTCTATCATCATCTGTCGCCAATATTACTTCTTCTGCTTTTTTTATATTATCTCTTAATATTTTTATATATTTTGCCTTTGTTTGTATTGTTTTATAACGGGGATTGTAATTATTATTTAAATCTAATGATTTTAAACCATCTGGTAAATGTGTTAAGTGACCATATGAGGCTACACATTTATATCCATTTCCCAAATATTTCTCTATTTTTTTACATTTTGCGTTTGATTCCACAATAACTAATTTAGTCATATTAATTTAAATAGATAAATATCATTTAAATCAATTTTATAATTTATTTCTCATATTATTATAATGAATACCAATGATATTGAAAAATTAACCAAAGATGAATTGAAAGATATTCTTGAAAAATTAAAAAAAAATAATAAAGAATACAAAACTATTATTGATAATGCTGAACCTGCTTGCAATAACTGTAAAGATAAAATAATCGATTTGATTAACAAAAAACTTGAAAAACTCAAAATAGAAGATAGAGCAACAGAATTTCTTGATACTAATAATTCTCCCCCATCTTGTGGATTGTGTGATTTAAATCAAACCGCTGACTTAGAAAAATACTTAGGTCTTATGCCCTTTTCAATTAATTCTGATGATAAATACCGTCATCATTTAGATGAAGCTAAACAATTTATTATTAATAATACTATTGATTTTAAAAACAGTAAATCTGTTAGATGTTCTCCACCGAGCAACAAATCTATTCCTAGAAATTTTAAAATGGCATATGTTTATTTCGATCCTATTGATAAAAAATATAATTTAAATCAACCAGGATTTGCTATTCAAGAAAAAAATATATGTAATCCCGGTTTAAAAAAAACTAAAAAAAAGGGGGGAAAACGACGTAAATCTCGTAAAAAAAGACGACGTAGAAAGAAACACACAAAGAAAAGAAAACACAAAAGACGTTAATTCAACTCTGTTCTTTTATATTCACTCCAACTTACCTTTTTACCTCTTCTTTTTCTTTCACCTTTATCTTTTTTTTCATTTTGATGTCCTCCTTTTAATGCTGAATCAATATATAATTGTTTCAATATTTCTCCTACCATAACACTACCTTCGTGTTGATCATATTTTTTATCTTCAATACCTTTTAAAACTATCAATAATCTATAAAGAATCGTCAAATCCAATTGTTCCTTTATTAATTTATTGAATATATTTGTATAATTTTCATATAAAAAAGTACATTGATTTTGGTACATTTGTTTTTGTGTTTGGCTTGGTAATCTGGCGTATTTACTTTTTAATTTTAGATATCGTTCTACATCTTGTTTAATTTTAGTACTATGTTTTAGGTCGCGTATTTTATTAGTTGTTTCTTCTGGTTTATACTCAGAAATTAACCGTTTTAGATTTAATCTATCTTGAGAATCCATTATGAAAAAAGTATATTATTATTTTTAAATTATAATATCTTCAATTAATATATAAATGATGGCTAGATATAGAAAAAAAAGACGGAAATATTTAAGAGGAGGAAATAAACCCGTTAGAACAAGTTTTGACCATACCGAACCTCCTACCGCTACGGAAGCTGTTAGAAAACAACAAGCTGGAGCTGCTAATGATGCTGAAGTTCAAATGGCTATGAATCAATCTGGTGGTAATAAAGACCAAGATGGTGGTGAATTACACGTTCCTCAATCTGGTGCTGCTAGTCCAGAAGGTAATGATGCTATGGCTCAATCTGCTGGTATGCTCATGCAGTCTAGACAAAACGCACCTAAACAAAGAGATGGACCAGACATCAAAACTGGTGGTAAACGCCGCAAAAAAACTCGTAGACGTAGAAACAAAAAATCTAAAAAGAAAAGGAAAAAGAAAAAATCTAAAAAGAAAAGGAAAACGAAAAAAAAGTATAAATTTGCTAGGAAATATCATCAAAGAGGGTGTAGTCGTAGAAGTTGTAAAAGACGATAATTTATGTTTTTTTCATAATAAATAAAATAACAATATAGTTTATTATGAAAGCTACAGATATTAGAACTAGTTTTTTTATTATTATCGTTTTTTTATTAATGTTTTTTGCTTCTA
>MDTC01108025.1_pt1 | contig 10329 bp, 9 predicted proteins | sample 811181 | NCBI WGS metagenome assembly MDTC01 (sample SAMN05326644, study PRJNA326480) | marine metagenome | isolation source: seawater | place: Pacific Ocean: North | collected 2011
CCTGGATGCTGGCCGTGCCCAGCCCGCGTTTGGGCGTGTTTATGATGCGTTCAAAGGCCAGATCATCTGCCGGCTGGGCAATAAGCCGCAGATAGGCAAGGGCATCACGGATCTCGGCACGTTCATAAAAGCGCGTGCCGACAACACGATAAGGCAGGCCAATCGCGATGAACCGTTCCTCAAACTCGCGTGTCTGGAACCCGGCGCGCACCAGCACGGCGATCTGTGATAGCTCATGCCCGTCCGCCTGCATGGCCTCGATATCAGCAGAGACGGCCCGCGCTTCATCCGCACCATCCCAATAGCCGTTGACGCGCAGCTTTTCGCCCGCATCCGCCGCGGTATAGAGCGACTTGCCCAGCCGACTTTCATTGCGCGCGATGATCCCGGAGGCCGCGGCCAGAATATGACCCGTCGACCGGTAATTCTCCTCCAGCCGAACAATGGCAGCGCCGGGCAAATCGCTTTCAAACTTCAGGATGTTGCCAACCTCGGCCCCCCGCCAGCCATAGATCGACTGGTCGTCATCGCCGACGCAGCACAGGTTGCGGTCTGCCCCGGTCAGCAGGCGCAGCCAAAGATATTGCGCCACATTAGTGTCCTGATACTCGTCCACCATAATATGGGTGATACGGCCATGATATTCGGCCAGCACATCGGGATAGGACTGCAAAACAGTCAGCATATGCAGCAACAGATCGCCAAAATCGACAGCATTCAGCGCCAGCAGCCGCGCCTGATAGGCAGCATAGAGTTCGCGCATGCGGCCATTCGCGATATCACCCGCCTCGGCCGTGCCGATCTTGTCTGGGGTCAGGCCGCGGTCCTTCCAGCGCTGGATCACACCGCCCAGCAAGCGCGCCGGCCAGCGTTTGGCATCCAAATCCTCGGCTTCCATCAACTGTTTGATCAGCCGCGTCTGGTCATCCATGTCGAGAATGGTGAAATCGGGGCGCAATCCCACAAGATCGGCATGCCGGCGCAGCATGCGCGCCGCCAGCGCATGGAAGGTGCCAAGCCAGACCTGTTCGGCCATCGGACCAACCATGGCTGAAACGCGCTGTTTCATTTCGCGCGCCGCCTTGTTGGTGAATGTCACGGCAAGGATGTTCCACGGCTTTGCGGTGCCAGTGGCCACCAGCTCGGCAAGCCGCGATGTGAGTACGCGTGTCTTCCCGGTGCCGGCACCGGACAGCACCAGCAGAGGGCCGGACAATGTCTGCACGGCATCGCGTTGTGCCGGGTTCAGACCGGCGAGCCAAGGATGTTCTGGATGTAGGGCGGATTGCATTCCGTCAAACTCGCAAATCGCCGGGCACCGGTCAACGGGCCGATGCGGGGCTGCGGCAATTCTTTGCGGCTGATATTCCCGGTCCGGATAGCGAGCTCGGCCATGCTGTTTGCCGGGCGACGCTGCACCACTGTTTGCATTTGTCTTTGCATGTTATATCCTGCCAATAGCCAGGTTTGGCGCGGCACAGCTGTGAAGCAGGGAACAGGATGCGTATGGGGTTCGTTACAGGCAATCAGGCAGCAGCCAACATCCACGGGAATGGTGGGCGGCGTCAGCCGGCGCCGGGAATGCGGCCCCAAAAGAAAAAGATGCAAAAGATCCTTTTGCCCAAAATCATTCTGGCGGGCCTTACCGGCCTCCTAGCGGCCTGTTCCACAACCCCGTCAGATGAACGCAGTGATTCGCGCGATATCCATGAAAATGCAAACCGCACCATCTATGCTTTCAACATGGCAGCCGACACCTATGTCCTCGAGCCGGCTGCCGATAGCTATCGGTCGACCATTCCTGAAGGTGGCCAGCGGGCGGTAAATTATCATCTGCGCTGGGCATCCATGCCCTCGACTGCAATCAACTCGACGCTGCAAGGCAATTTTGAAAATGCCGGGCTTGCGACGCTGAATTTTCTGGTAAACGGTCTGACCCTTGGATTTGCCGATCTGACGCAGGACCACGACACCATTGAACAGGAAGATTTCGGCCAGACGCTTGCCAGCTACAACGCACCCCAGGGCCCCTATATCATGGTGCCGCTTCTGGGGCCGCGCACCGGCCGCGCCCTGACCGGCAACATTGTCGATTTCGCCATGAACCCGCTGCGGGTCTTTGCCAGTGGTGACGAGGTTCAGACCGTTCGCCAAGCACAGGCCCCCCTTGGAGCGGTCAGTTTCCGCGCCAAGAATTTCGACGCCTTCAATGACGTAAAATACAATGCGCTGGATCCCTATGCCCGAACACGGTCAGCCTATTACCAGATCCGTCTCGGGCTGTTGGAAGACCGGGTGGGCGGCACCAGCCCCACCTCGGAAGACGCCTTTGAGTTCCTTTTCGAGGACTGACATGCCGTTGCACCGTATTCTTTTAACCTGTCTTATGTCCGGGGTTGCGCTCCTTACCACCACCATGCTGCCGGCCAGCGAATCAGATCGACAGAACGAGGCCGTTGCGGCCGTGGGGTCGATGATCGGCGATGTGGAAGCCATGCTGAAAACACCAGATTCTGACCGGAATACGCGGCGCGGTGCCATCACCGCCCTTCTGGATGCTCATTTTGCGATGGACAGCATCGCCGCCTTTTCAACCGGTGCGTACTGGCGTGCCGCGACACCAGACGAGCGCCAAGCCTACAAATCTGTTTTCCGCGATGTGCTGATTGGTACCATCCTCAATAATTTTAACCAGCTAAATGGCTTGACCTACACCCACGACAAGGCCAAGTCGAAAGGTGATAAATTTGTTATTGTCAGCGGCAAATTTACCGATGTCACCGGGGCCCGTCCGCAGGTTGCGGTGAACTGGCGGGTGCTAACCCGTAAGGGTAAACCGTTGCGGGTGTTTGACATAGAGATCGAAAACCTGTCGCTACTGGTCACTCAGCAGCAGGAAAATATCGCAGTAATCCGCAAGAACAAGGGACAGTTCAGTGCGTTGATCGCCGCCATGCAGGATCGCCTGTCCGCGCCGCAGCTAACATCGCAGGATACCGGCCGAAAACAATAGTCCGATTAACGGCTGATCGGCCTGTATTTGATCCGCGTTGGGCGGTCCGCCTCGGCACCAAGACGCCTCTTGCGATCTGCTTCATAGGCCTCGTAATTTCCTTCAAACCATTCCACATGGCTGTCGCCCTCAAAGGCCAAAATATGAGTGGCAATCCGGTCAAGGAACCAGCGGTCGTGGCTGACAACGACCGCGCAGCCGGCGAATTCCTCCAGCGCCTCCTCCAGCGCGCGTAGCGTGTCGACATCAAGATCATTTGTTGGTTCGTCAAGCAGCAGAAGGTTTGCGCCGCTTTTCAGCATCCGCGCCAAATGCACCCGGTTGCGCTCACCGCCAGACAGCTGACCTACATGCTTTTGCTGATCCCCGCCCTTGAAGTTGAACTGGCCGACATAGGCGCGTGACGCTATGGTGCGCTTGCCAAGCTCGATCTCGTCCAGACCGTCAGAAATCACTTCCCAGACGGTCTTACCATCTTCTAGGTCATCGCGTGACTGGTCAACATAGCCAAGCTTTACAGTATCACCAACGGTAAAGCTGCCACCATCAGGTGTTTCAGAGCCGGTAATCATGCGGAACAGAGTCGTCTTTCCGGCACCGTTCGGGCCAATTACCCCAACAATACCGCCGGGGGGTAGGCGGAAAGACAGTTCATCAATCAGCAGGCGCTCACCAAAGGCCTTACGCAGCCCCTCGGCATTGATGACGATATCGCCAAGGCGCGGGCCCGCTGGAATATGGATCTTGGCGGTATCGATCTGCCGTTCATTTTCCTCGGCCAGCATCTTTTCATAGGCATTGATCCGCGCCTTTGACTTGGCTTGCCGCGCCTTAGGCGCTGCGCGCACCCAGTCCAACTCGCGTGACAGCGACTTGACGCGAGAATCGTCGGCCTTGCCTTCCTGTTCCAGTCGCTTCTGCTTTTGTTCCAGCCAGCCGGTATAATTGCCCTCATAGGGGATGCCCGCGCCACGATCAAGCTCGAGGATCCAGCCTGCCACTTCGTCAAGGAAGTAGCGGTCATGCGTGATAGTGACGACGGTGCCGGGGAAGTCATGCAGAAACCGCTGCAGCCAGGCCACCGATTCTGCGTCCAGATGGTTTGTCGGTTCGTCAAGCAGCAGCATGTCCGGCGCACTGAGTAGCAGCTTGCAAAGGGCAACGCGGCGCTTTTCACCTCCTGACAATTTGGTCACATCAGCATCACCCTGAGGTACGCGCAGCGCATCCATGGCGATTTCGGCCTTGCGTTCCATGTCCCAGCCATCAATGGCATCAATCTTTTCCTGAAGCTCGGCCTGTTCGGCTATTACCGCATTCATTTCGTTATCGGTAAGCTCTTCGGCGAAGCGCGCGCTGACAGCGTTAAAGCGGTCCATCAGCTCTTTCCCCTCGCCCATGCCCGACATGACATTACCGGTCACATCCATCGATAGGTCTAATTCCGGCTCCTGCGCGAGATACCCGATCTTGATCCCGTCAGCCGCCCAAGCCTCGCCGTGAAACTCTGTATCGAGGCCAGCCATAATTTTTAGCAAGGTCGACTTACCCGCGCCATTCAGGCCTAGCACACCGATCTTTGCCCCAGGCAGAAAGGATAGACTGATATTCTTCAGCACTTCTTTACCTCCAGGCCATGCTTTGGACAGGCGGTGCATCACATAGACATACTGATGGCTGGACATGGTGACTCTCTTTCTTTCCTGATGAGCCAGCACAACGAATCGGGCAGGCTGGCGCGATCATCGGTTGAATGACTGCCCATCTTCTAACGGGTGCCGCAGCCAATCTCAACACGCAATCAACAAGGGCGCAGCGCACATTAAATCTATGAAACTAGTTTTATAGATAGTTCAAGACATAGACCCCGACATTTTTGGGGCATGTATACACGGTATATTGCAAATATCCTCTACGGGCTGAATAGCGAAAAACGGCTCGACATCTTTCGCCTTCTGTTATGTACGGGCGGCGCTGACGAACTTGCGGTGGGCGAAACTGACGCGTTTCTGGCCGGGCTGACATGGCAACTTATCGGCTGACGCGTAAGGTGAGAGCTGCCGGTTCCGGTCATCCGAACGGACATGACGAATTCTGCTTTGCAGATGGCAACTCTGTCACTAAGCTTTTGTTCACTGAGACTAGGATACGGGCAGCGTGCTTATGGGTGAGGATATACCCGCACTCGGAATATTAATCGATCTACCGCTCGGCATCCTTATGTGGGCGGCGGTTCTACGCTTTCTGCTTTCCATTGTGATTCAGGAAGACAGCCGTATGCCGGTCATGCGCTTTTTGAACGGCGTCGTGATGCCGTTAGTAAATGTTATCCGGTTTTTTACCCCCCGATGGGTCATCGACCGCCTGGCACCGCTCTATCTGGCCTTCTGGCTGCTGATCCTGCGCTATTATGTGGGGCCACTTGCTATCGGCTACGACGTCAACGGTTTCAGAGACATGTCGATCGAAAATCTGCTGATTTCAGTCTGGATCGATTACGGGCTGTAACCGGCCGGCGCCGACAGGGTGTGCCTATTCACTAATAATGCTAATGGTCTGCAAACGCTTGCCACTAGCGGAAATTTGCCAGATTTGCTGGCCCTGCGGCGTATCGACAACCAACAGCATCCCTGACCCGTCGCGGCTGGCAGAGCGTATGTCTGTACCGTTGGGCACCGCGATTGTTGCTGCTTCCGGAGCCGCACTCATCTTGGCGAGGCGCGAGGCAATGGTGCCGACGACGATCACCGTCATGATGATAATCAACACACCCATGATAATGGCAGCCGCCTTGATCATCCCCAGATTGCGGACAATGGCCGAAGGTTCTTTCGGCGGGGTAGTGTTCTCGAGGGATGGATCAGCAGTCATGGCAGTCCCTTTCAAGCCTTGAAGCATCTGTCGGCGCGGCTTTCGGTGTTCCTTGACAGCAATATAGGCTAAGCTGGCGACCCATGACTAGTGACCAAACCACCGACATCATCATCGAAGCGCCAGAGGACGTGGATGGCGGGCGAATCGACCGCTTCCTTGCAAGCCAGGCCGAACAGACACCCGAACTGGACGCGCCTTTGTCGCGGACTCGGATCAAGTCGCTCATTCAGGATGGCGCCGTATTTGAGGACACCACACAGTTGACCGACCCGTCGACGCCGGTACGCGCCGGGGCCAGGTATCGGCTTGTGCTACCACCCGTACGCGATGCCACGCCAAAGAGGCAGGATATCCCGTTGAATATCCTTTTTGAGGATGACCACCTGATTGTCCTCAACAAGCCGGCAGGGCTCGTGGTGCATCCGGGGCCCGGCCAGCCAGACGGAACACTTGTAAACGCGCTCCTAGCCTATTGCGGCGACAGCCTGACCGGAATTGGCGGGGTGATGCGCCCCGGCATCGTACACCGGCTAGACAAGGACACCTCGGGCGTCATGATGGCGGCAAAGACTGACCGCGCACATCAACGCCTGACTGAAATGTTTGCGGCGCATGACCTTGATCGCTGCTACCATGCGCTTGTCTGGGGTACCCTTGCAGAACGTGACGGCCGGATCGAAGCGCCGCTGGGACGGTCAAACCGTGACCGCAAACAGCAGGCGGTTGTGCCGAATGGTCGCTTTGCCGCGACTAACTGGGCAGGACTGCGCCAGCTGCCCCCCTTCGCCAGCCTTATCGAGTGCCGGCTTGAAACCGGCCGCACCCATCAGATCAGGGTACATATGGCGCATATCGGCCATGGAGTGATCGGTGACCCGGTCTACGGGCGAGCCCTGCGCAGCGGCCAGATGCCCGACAATGTGGCGCGTACCTGCCTTGCCTCTATGCGTGATTTTGAACGTCAGGCGCTGCATGCCGCTCGGCTTGGTTTTGATCATCCGGTAACGGGCCAGCCTCTCAGCTTTGAAACCAGGATGCCGGATGACATGATCCGCCTCGTGACCACGATCGAAGATGCAATTGCCGTCCGTGCCCGTGGCGATAGCAGCTGAAACCTCGCCAAAAGATTATAATCGCCGTAAAATAACGTATCTGGGCCAAGCCGCAAAAATGAACCGGTTTCGACTGGCCAGAACAGCATAAAATGGTATTAAATCAGTGATAAACTGCAGGAGCTTCCTGTTGGCGCAGCTGGCGCCGACCCCTATATCAACATTAGTGGTAAAAAGACTTTTGCCGATTATCGGCTTAATCCTGTCCGATTCACATGATTTAATTAGCATAGTGGCAAAAAGCGGTGTCGGAGGCCGTACCGTGCCACCCGGCCCCTTTGTGCGAACAGGAATGGAGACAATCAGATGACTGCTTCGAAATCAGCACTTCCCGCGCTCAGCCCGGATGGCAACCTGTCACGTTATCTTGAACAAATCCGATCCTTCCCGATGCTGGAGCCGGAACAGGAATATATGCTGGCCAAATCTTGGAAGGATCGTGGCGATGTGGACGCCGCGCACCAGCTTGTGACCAGCCATCTACGCCTTGTGGCGAAAATCGCCATGGGGTATCGCGGCTATGGCCTGCCGGTTGCCGACCTTATTTCCGAGGGCAATCTGGGCATGATGCATGCTGTCAAAAAATTCGAGCCGGACAAAGGCTTTCGCCTTGCCACCTATGCTATGTGGTGGATCAAGGCGGCGATCCAAGAATATATTCTGCGTTCATGGTCGCTGGTAAAGATCGGCACTACCGCTGGACAGAAAAAGTTATTTTTCAACCTGCGTCGTATCAAAGGCCAGATACAGGCAATCGATGATGGTGACCTACGCCCCGAACAAGTGACCGAAATCGCCACACAACTGGATGTTTCCGAAGCGGAAGTGATTTCGATGAACCAGCGCATGGCTGGCAATGACAGATCGCTGAACGTACCGCTGTCCCGCGATGGTGAAGGCAGTGGCGAATGGCAGGACTGGCTTGAGGATGATGGAGAGGACCAAGAGACCACCTTTGCCGAGCATGAGGAGTTTTCCGCCCGCAAATCGCTGATGATGACAGCTATGAAGGACCTCAATGAGCGCGAGCAGCGGATACTACAGGCCCGGCGTCTGGCAGAACCGCCGCTGACGCTCGAAGACCTCGCCTCCGAGTTCGGTGTCAGCCGCGAACGCATCCGCCAGATTGAGGTGCGTGCCTTTGAAAAGCTGCAAAAGGCGGTGAGAGACCAGGCAGCTTCCATGAATCTGCTGCCCCAGGAGGATATGGCCGGGCTGCTTTCCGCCTGACCCAACACCTGATAACAAAATAAATCCGCTGCCAGGCAAGTTTGTTTGGCAGGGACAGGCACCCCTTCCCGAATATGGAAAGCCTGCCTCAAAGGCCTGCAGTTAAATCATTACTGCGGCTTAACTGAATATTTGCCGAATATTCGGCATGATGATTTATACACCGCTATTCCCTATGCTGCTGTCCAAGCCTTTTCCGGTATCTGGCCGGCCTCTACCGGACTAACCGCTGCCGGGTCTTCCTGCACATCGCACGTCACTGCCGGCTCTGTTGCCCATTGCCAGAATGGTGCTGATGATTGGCCCGCTTTCCGGCCGTACTGCCAGCGACACAGACGACAAAATTGCGTTGAACGATTCTGACTAGAACACACAACCCGCCAACAAGGACGATACGATTGCATTTGAATTCGGTGTTGACCTCAGCGGCCCGACCAAAAGGTCGCCCACAAACAACAATACAAACACCCCGCCCTCGCCGAAAAATGCTGATTATATGCTCCCTCTGGCACGCTAAAAGCTGGCCGAGACCAAGCGCAATTCAGATGACCCTACCGCATTGCCGAACATTATAATATTGGGCTGGCAGCATCCGCAAACACCTCCGAAAATCCTCTTGTCCTGCCGGTGGACACGGCGCCACGCACAGATTTGACCAAACGCTGTCTGCCCAGCGAAGGGCACACGGCTTCCACCGTTTTAAAAATTATCCAGAAGTATTTACACCCCACGGTACTGACTGTAACGGGCAGGGCCACGCGCCATCAACCGCCAAACGGATCGGTCACAAGAATGGTGTCATCGCGTTCCGGGCTTGTGCTGAGCAGCGTTACGGGCGTGCGTGTCAGCTCTTCAACGCGACGGATATATTTAATCGCATTAGCTGGTAACTCGGCCCAGCTGCGCGCACCGTAGGTGGTGTCTGACCAACCGGGCATTTTTTCATAGATTGGCTTGCAAGCGACCTGTGCTGCCGCATCAGACGGGAAGTGATCCAGTCGGTTGCCGTCAACGTCATAGCCTACACAGATTTTAAGAACGTCAAATCCGTCCAGCACATCCAGCTTTGTTAGCGCCATACCGGTAATGCCAGCCACAGCATTGGCTTGCCGTACCATGACTGCGTCAAACCAGCCACAGCGCCGTTTGCGACCGGTTACTGTACCGAATTCACGGCCGCGCTTACCCATCCGGTCGCCATCGGCGCCAAACTCCTCGGTTGGGAACGGGCCGCTGCCGACCCGCGTGGTATAGGCCTTGGTGATGCCAAGCACGAAACCGATATTTGTTGGGCCTGTCCCGGCACCAGTGGCGGCCTGGCCAGCCACGGTATTTGAGGATGTCACAAAGGGATAGGTGCCATGGTCTATATCCAGCATCACACCCTGCGCCCCTTCGAACAGCACCCGGCGGCTGTTCGCACGCGCCTCTTCCAGCACGCGCCAGCTCTGTCCAGCAAAGGGCAGCACTTGGTCACGCAGCGCCATCAACCCGTCTTTCAGTACTGCCGGGTTCGCTTCCGGTTCGCCGGATACTTTCAGCCAGACATTGTGATGCGCTGTCAGCGCTTGCAGCTTGGCATCCAGCGTACTTTCGCTGGCCAGATCACCCAGCCGGATGGCGCGGCGGGCCACCTTGTCCTCATAGGCCGGGCCGATGCCACGACCGGTGGTGCCGATCTTGCCGGCACCGCGCAGGGCCTCGCGCGCTGCATCTACCGTCTGGTGCAGCGGCAGGATCAGCGCAGCTGTATCGGATACAACCAGCGTCTGCGGTGTAATCTCCGCCCCCTGCTCGCGCAGCAACGCGATCTCCGAAACAAGATGTGCAGGATCGATGACAACCCCATTCCCGATAACCGAAAGCTTGCCGGGGCGCACAATGCCGGATGGCAGCAGCGACAGCTTATATTCAACACCGTCAATGACCAGCGTGTGGCCAGCATTGTGGCCGCCCTGAAAGCGAACAACGACATCGGCGCGGCTGGACAGCCAGTCAACAATCTTTCCCTTGCCCTCATCGCCCCACTGGGCGCCGATCACGGCTACATTCGTCATCTATTTATCCTGTGGCTATAGGCGCTCGGAATGCCGGGACAGG
>MDTC01039930.1_pt1 | contig 10328 bp, 11 predicted proteins | sample 811181 | NCBI WGS metagenome assembly MDTC01 (sample SAMN05326644, study PRJNA326480) | marine metagenome | isolation source: seawater | place: Pacific Ocean: North | collected 2011
GATATCTCCAACTTTATATTTTTCTATTATTTTTGCTTTATCCTCTTTTTTGAAAGAAGAAATAATTTCTCTTCTAGATACACATGCGTTACCTCTAACCTTATCTAATTTGATCAAAGCAAACTTTTGAGGTTCATTCATTAAATGACTTATATCTTTAAGGGGTTTGTCACTTATTTGAGAACCTGGTAAAAACATCAAAGAACCAGTATCAATGTGTTCTACTATACAGCCACCTTTACATTTAGAGGTAATTTTACCCATGATAGGTTCATTTTTTTCATATGCTTCTACTAGCTGATCCCAACCTTTTATTTTTTGTGCCTTGCTTGCTGAAACTATCACTTCTCCATTTTTATCTTCAATTTTTTCTAATAGTACTTGAATAGTCTCACCAACCTTAATTTTATCCTCTAGTCCCATGCTTTTGAGCTCATTAATGTCAAGCACAGGCTCACTTTTTAGTCCCTCGACGAAAAGGAAAACAAATTTTTCACTAATCTTATTAATTTTACCTTCTATGATTTTACCCTCTTCGATGTTGATTTTTGAGAGTTGACTATTTAACAGTTTTTCAAATTCTTGAGAGGCAGGGCTTGATAAATCTTTATATATTTCCATTAAATAGTTAAATTATCCTTTTTTTAAAAAACACGATCTTTTAGATAAATTTCTGCTTTAAATCAATAGCAAATACTCAATTAAATATTATCAAATTTTTAATATAGATTATATTTTACTGTGCTTTTTGATAAATGAAGCATTCTTTATTAAATAGACACTATTTTAGCTCATAATATTGTTAATTATTTTTAAAAAAGAGGGAAAAGAGGTTTTTATAGAGTCTTTATCGTGAATAGTCCATTTACCTCCAAAAGACAGTGCAGCTATAACACTAGTCATAAACACCCTATGATCTTTTAAATAATCTTTGATAACAATTTTTTTATTAATTGATAAGTTTGGATTTCCATATATTTTTATAGAGTCATTTGTAATCTTTGTTTTTACACCCATCAAACTTAAAATTTTAGATCCCCATTTTAATCGTGGACTTTCTTTTTGGTTTAATTCAGAAACATTTTTAAAATATGATATCCCATTTGCTTTCGCTGCAACTAAAAAAATAACTAGAAATTCATCAATCATACTACTGTTAAGTTTTGAGGGACAATTAATTGGTTTTAAAAACTTAGCACTTTTAATGTTTATATCAGCAATTTTTTCACCTTTATAGTATTTAACATTTTTTAAAGTTATTTTTACACCCATCATTTTTAATATTTTTATAACTCCTACTCTTGATGGATTTACATTTACTTTTTTTAAAGTTAATTTTGAATTTTCAGTTAATGCAGTTAGAACAATGAAAAAAGCACAAGAGCTTATATCTGATGGAATTTTATAATTGAAAGCATTGATTTTTTTTTTTCCAACTATTTTTATATGATCATAAATTTTTCCTTTAGTTACATTTATAGGTATATTTAAGTATTTAAATAATAACTCACTATGATTTCTTGACTTCTTAGCTTTAATCAAAGTTGTTCCTTCAGTATTTAGGGAAGCCAGCATGATAGCTGTTTTACATTGTGCAGAACCTTTACTTTCTAAATACTTTATTGGTTTAGGTTTTGATGTTCCTTTAACAGTTATTGGCAGTTTTCCCTTATTTGAAATAAATTTTGCACCAAATTTTTCTAATGGTTTAATAACCCTTGAAAAATCTCTTTTTGATAAACTTTGATCACCAATAATCTTTATTTTATTTCTAGAATGCACCAGTAAACCAATAATTAATCTTCCCAAAGTTCCTGAATTCCCAGCATCTAGAGTTATATTTTTTTGATATTTATATCCATTGATACCTAGACCATAAATTGTACATGTATTTCCAATTAATCTTATTTTTATACCAAGTTTTTTTAAACAATTTAATGTGTTGATCACGTCCTCTGATTTAAGAATATTTGTTGCTGTAGATTTCCCGATAGCTTGTGATGCTAACAACGCCCACCTTATAGATAAACTTTTATCTCCTTCAATATCTAAATCTTTATTAAAAGGTTTTATTGTTTTGTTTATACGAATAATTTTTTTCATTAAAAAAAAGATTAGCTAATTTTAAATGAATCACCAAAATATGCTTTTCTAGCATCAATATTTTGTAATAAACTAGTGGGTGTTCCTTGAGCAATTACCTTTCCATTATGGATTATTGCAGCTGTATCTACGCATGCTAACAAATCTCTTGCTTGATGATCACATAGAATAATAGATATATTATTAATAGTTTGTAAATTAATTATAATTTCTTGTAGGGTTTTTATTGTCATGACATCTAAAGCCGCAAATGGCTCATCTAGCAAAAGAATTTTAGGGTCAGAAAGTAGAGCAAGAGCTATTACAAGTTTCTTTTTCTGACCACCTGATAAAAAATCAGCTTTTATATCTCTAATTGGGTCTAGTTCAAATTTTGAAATCAAAGAATTTATCTTTTCTTCTCTGTAACTTAAATCTTTGATTACAATTTCAGCAATAGCTTTAAGATTTTCATAAACGGTCAGGTCATGAAAATATCCTCCATTTTGAGGTACAAAACCAATCTTAAAAGTAACAGTTCTTTTGTAAATGGGATACTGATTAATTTTTTTTGAATCTATAATTACAGATCCAAAATTTGGGGATAACAAACCAATAATGATATTAAATATTGTTGATTTTCCAACTCCGTTAGGTCCAAGGAGTCCTAAAATTTGTCCATAACCAAGTTCCAAACTTAGATTATCTAATATAATTTTTCGACCAAATTTAAATGAAAGTTTATCTAACTTTAAAACTGTCTTCTTTTTTTTAAAAGATTTAATTCTAAATTTCTTTATATTGGTCATAATTAATTTTTCTCTACCTTAACATCATCTATTTCATTATTCATATATATGTCAATTTTTTTTGTTTTTAAATTTACATTAATATTATCGGATATAATTGTACCATTGTTAGATTCATATCTTACATTTCCAAAAATTTTAATTAAATTATTTTCAATATCAAGATCTAACTTATCTGAAAAAATTTTATTATCCAAATATTCAATTGAGACATTATTTCTAAATTTGGTATTATAATTGAAGTTGTTATAAATAGCGTTATCAGATTTTATTATTAAAGGTATCTTTTGTTGATCTTGAATAATAGCTTTAACTATTTTCATTTTTACAAAATCGTTTTTTGTATCTTCAAAAAATAATTCACTTAATTCTGATGTAATAATATAATTTTTGTCTTGATCTAAATTGATTTCATATTTTAAATTTTTAATAAGGTTGTTTTTACTATCCTGAGCTAATTCCTTATCTGGCATAACAGAATTAGTAATAGTTTTATCATCTTTAGAGAAATATTTTTGATAGAAAGAAAATATAGCAATTATTACAATACAACATAAAGCCAGTTGAATTATTTTTTTCATGTATGAATTATTTTATTAATCTGATGAGATTATGAATGTGGATTACTCCTATGGTTTTTTTTTTGTTCTCTTTACTATAAACACACACATTAGTGATTTTTTTCTTATTCATAAGATTCAAAATATCTGTGGCTAGTGTATTTTTTTCAACAGCAAAAGGTTTTTTAGTCATAAATTGTTTAATCTTTAAATTATTTATTACTTTTTTTTTCTGCATCAATCTTTTTAAGTCACCATCAGTAAATACTCCAGTATTTAGTCCGTGATTGTTCACTACAACTAAAAATCCAAGTTTTTTTTGGTTTAATATTTTTAAAGCCTTTATCATTATTTCGTTTTCATTCACAAAAGGTATTTTATGTTTAATCAACATTACATCTAGTGCGGTTTTTAATTTATTACCCAAATTTCCACCTGGATGAAACTTTTTAAAATCTAATCTATCAAAATTTTTTTTCTTCATAGCTGCTATTGCTAATGCATCTCCTAAACACAACTGCGCAGTTGTACTTGATGTTGGTACAATTCCTAAACCAGATTCTTCTACCTTAGGTATTAGTAATTTAATATTTGCAGCCTTATATAAATAAGAATCTCGATTTGAAATGATTCCAATCAGAATAATTTTATTTACTTTTGCATATTTTATTAAATCTTTTAATTCGTCTGTATTTCCTGAATAACTAATTAATATAAGCAAATCTCTATTTGTAATTCTTCCTAGATCACCATGAGAGCAATCATTGGCTGAAATAGAAAATGATGGACTGCCTACGGATGATAATGTTGCAGAGATTTTTGATGCTATTTTTCCACTTTTACCAACACCACAAACTATTATCTTAGATTTACAATTTGTAATAGCTCTTACAGCTTCATTAAAAGATTTATCAATTGTAACTTTTAATTTTTTTAGAGCTTTTATTTGTAGATCTATTACGGAATTACCGATTTCATTAATATTTTTTTTCATTTTAATGTGACCAGATATCGTCTCTAAATAATGCAAGATCAAGCTCTACTCTAGTTTTTAAAAAACTTAAACAGTCATTATATAATTTTATTCTATTTTCTCTTTCAAGAATTTTAATCAATTCATTGTGAATTTTGTGAAGATAAATTACATCATTTGCACAATATTTTAACTGAGCAGGTGTCAATTCTCCACCAAAATCAGAACTTTGAAATTGTTTACTTATTTCCACATTTGCAAACTCTTTAATTAAAGTTTTGAGAGAATGATTGTCAGAGTATGATCTGGCTAATTTTGATGCAATTTTTGTATCTAAAATATTATTTGTATCAGTTTTAAGGTAATATTTAATGTGCGCCATGTCAGCTCTGCCATAATGAAAAATTTTTGTAATTGATTGATTTGCAAATATTTTTACCAAATTAGGTGCTTTATATGTAGATCTATCAAATTGAATTATATGTGTATCTAAATTGCCTGTGGATATTTGTATTAAGCACAATGGATCCCTTCTCACATTTAACCCCATAAACTCACCATCAACAGCTATTACATTGCCTAATTTTATATCTTCTGGTAAATCATTTTTGTGAAGTTTAATATCAAGATTCATTTTTTAATTATATATATATGAAACCAAAAAATTGTCTAATTTTTGGCGGTAGTGGCCAAATTGGAAGGCACCTTATAAGAAAATTAACAAAAAATAATGTAAGAGTGACTGTAGTAACAAGGAATTTACATCAAAAAAGTTATATCATAAAAACACAAGGAAATGCGGGTTACATTGATGTAGTTGAGGCAAATATTTATGATGAAAAAAAATTAAGGGAATTGTTCTCAAAAACAGAAATTTGCATTAATTTGATTGGAATTTTATATGAGAAAAATAAAGGTAATACTTTTTATAATATTCATACTCTTTTTCCATCTTTACTATCAAAATTAGCAAAAGAATATAAATTAAAAAATTTTATTCATATTTCAGCTCTAGGAATTAATGAAGCTACAGATAGCAATTATGCTATTAGTAAACTTAATGGAGAAAAAAATATTTTACATAATTTTCCTATTTCAACAATTCTAAGGCCATCGATCGTTTACTCTGTGGATGATAATTTCACAACTAATTTTATGACTTTACTAAGCAGACTTCCTATTTTTCCTTTATACTATTCTGGAAAAACAACGTTTACTCCAATTCATTGTTCTGATTTAACCAATATAATTTACGACGTTGTAACAAAAAATATTAATTCTAAAATAATTGAATGCGTTGGTCCTGAGGTAATGTCCCTAAAAAATATTGTTGAAAGACTTTTAAAGTTAATTAATAAAAAAAGACTATTAATACCAATGCCTTTACCTCTCGCATTGTTATCGGCAAAATTATTTCAATTATTACCGAACCCATTGTTAACGGAGGATCAATTGAGATTACTTAAATATGATAATATTTTAACAGGAAAATACAAAAGTAATTTTGAAGTTGGAATACCAAGCAAGAAATATTTTGATGATGAGGTAAAAAAATACGCTTTCATGTGGCGTGAGGGTGGACAGTTTTCAACTGAAAAATATTTAGTAAAAGAAAATACAGAGAACTAATTAAGCTGATTGAATTTTTTTCTCAATAAATTCTGGCACTTCTTCTTTATCATTAACATCCTCTTTTTTCCCTTTAGGCTGATAAGCATAAAGTAAATGCAACTTACAATATGAAAAATCTTTTAAGGATGACCTTCCACAAAAATAAAAATTTTTTTCATCTGGGTGTCCTATCGGCCATTTACAAGAACTTTCATCAAGTTCTTCTAACTGTTTTGGATTCTCAGGTTCAAAATTATTTTCAATAATTAAAGATTTAAATTTACTTCTTCTACCTCTTTTTGTTTGAGGATTGTTTTCTTTAGAAAAGTTCTCAAAGTTTTTATTTGATGTTGCGGTTCTAGTTTTAATTTTTGCTGATAAATTTAACCTATGAGCTTTTCCAATTACCGCATTCCTGCTAATACCACCGATTATTTCTGCAATTTGGCTGGCGGTGTTTCCTTTACCCCAAAGTTCTTTTAATTTTGATACTTTTTCATCAGTCCAACTCATAATTACCTATATAATGTATAAATTTAAATTTAAATACAATATATTGTTATTACATTGAAATTAACAAGTAATTTATAGAACTTATTAACAATCCTTGATGATATTTTAATGTCGTTTTCAATCGATAATTGAATCTATTTAATTTAATTTAAAGCAATTTAATTGTACTAAATTTAATATGAGTTTTCTTGCAAAAAATTATAATAGAAAAAAAATTGCTTTTATTAAGGGCAGAGGAAGTTTTTTATATTCTGTTAATGGACATAAATATCTGGATTTTGTTCAAGGTATTGCGGTTAACTCACTTGGACATGCACATCCAAAATTAATTAAGGCTTTGAACAATCAATCGAAAAAAGTATGGCATGTTTCAAATGCATTTATTATTCCTGAGGGAGAGAGATTAGCAAAAAAAATTGTTAAAAAAACATTTGCTGACTATGTTATGTTTCAAAACAGTGGCGCTGAAGCTACCGAAGCTGCTATTAAAGTAGCAAGAAGATATTTTTATTTTAATGGCAAGCCAAAAAAGAATAAAATTTTGTGTATAAAAAACTCATTTCATGGAAGAACATTGGCCGCTATTTATGCCAGTGGGTCAAAAAAAATGACTGAAGGTTTTGGCCCCAAAATTAGTGGCTTTCAACATTTTAACTTTGGTGATCATTTGTCATTTAAAAAATTATTGACTAAAAATACAGCAGCAGTGATGATTGAAACAATTATGGGAGAAGGTGGAATAAAGGTTATCCCAGACTGGTGTTTAAGAGAAATAAGAAAGTTATGCGATAAAAGAAAAATATTATTAATTCTAGATGAAGTCCAATGTGGGATTGGGAGGTCTGGAGATTTTTTTGCTTTTGAAAAATCAAAAGTGAAACCAGATATTGTTCCAATTGCTAAAGGTATAGGTGGTGGTTTTCCAATAGGAGCAGTCTTAATGAATAAAAAAGTTGCCTCTTGCATGACAGCAGGCTCACATGGTTCCACTTTTGGCGGAAATCCTCTAGCGATGCAAATAGGAAATGCGGTTATTGATATAATTTCAAAAAAAACTTTTTTAAATAATGTTAAAAAAAATTCAAATTATTTTTTAGATGGACTTCAAAAAATAAAAAAAAAATATCCCAATATTATAAAAGATATTAGAGGTAGAGGTTTTTTAATTGGCCTTCAATTACATGGGGATCAAACTAATTTTATAAAAAAATTGATGGATAATAAGTTGCTTACGATTAGAGCTGCAGAAAATGTTGTAAGAATTCTACCACCATTAAATGTGAAAAAATCAGAACTCAATTTAGCTTTAAAAATAATATCAAAAGTTTGTTCTAATTATTAATATAATGAAACATTTTATTCATTTAAAAGATATTGCAGCAACAGATCTTAGAAAAATATTAATTGATGCTAAAAAAAGAAAAAATAAAAGAGCTAAGTTGAGCACTCTTCAAACAGACAAAGATCTTCCTTTAAAAGGCAAACTGCTAATTCAGATGTTCGAAAAGTCAAGCTTAAGAACAAGATTAAGCTTTTATTTGGCAATTAAACAATTGGGCGGAGGAACAATAACATTACGATCAAACGAATTACATCTCGGAGAAGGTGGGGAGTCTCTTGAGGATACCGCAAAAATATTATCAACCTATGGGGATGGTTTTATGTTGAGAACTGATAGTGATGAAAAAGTAGACAACTTTAAAAAATATTTAACAATTCCAATCATAAATGGATTATCGCCATCATCACACCCAACTCAAGTTTTATCTGATGTATTTACAGTTGAAGAAATCAAAAAAAAATCAATTTCAAAATTGAATATTAGTTGGGTGGGAGACTCAAATAATGTTCTTAATAGTTTAATAGCAGCTTCTGTTAAATTTTCTTTTACACTCAATATTGGCTGTCCAAAAAAATATCAACCTAAAAAATTTATTTTAGATTGGGTCAAAAGTAAAAATAAAAAAATTTATATTTTTGAAGATGCAAAAAGAGCAGTTAAAAACGCTGATGTTATTTTTTCTGATAAAGTAATATCTCTCAATGATAGGGTTAATAGAAAAAATAAGATTAATGATTTTAAAAAATTTAAAGTTGATAAAAAATTAATGAGCTTTGCAAAAAAAGATTGCACTTTTTTACATTGTTTACCTAGAGGAACAGAGGTTGATGACAAAGTATTTAAAAGTAAAAATTCAAAAGTTTGGTTACAAGCTTTTAACAGAGTTCATGTACAAAAAAGTATTTTGTTATATTGTCTTGGTAAATTAAGGTAATGGAAGAGGGTTATCTGAATTTTGATTTAGATATTTGATTATCGATGCTCTATCTTCTTCTTTTCTTAAACCCGCATAAGCCATTTTAGTTCCTTTTATCCATTTGCTCGGTTTGAGCAAAAAACCATTTAATTCTTCGAAATTCCATTCTTTGCCATATTCAATTAATGCTTTTGAATATTTATATTCTGCTTCCTCTCCAATTTTTCTTCCTACAACATTATATAATGCAGGACCGATTTTATGTGCTCCACCTTTATTGATTGAATGACAAGCTGCACATTTTTTAAATATTTTTTCTCCAGATGCAGCATCTCCAAGAGCCATAAGTGCCGTAAGGTCAATTTTTTTTACTTCCTTTGTTGTGGTAGCAGTATTTGTGGATGACGATACTTGTTCAACTTCTACGGCGTACCCAGGTTTTTCTGGCTTCTCCACATAAAATATTACACTAGACAATTTACCAATTCCGATAACCAGAAGTGCAACTAAAAGAACTGCAGCAACAATTTTATTAATTTCAAATGAGTCCATTTTTGATAATTTATGTTAGAACCTATAACATTAATATTTTAAAATTTCTTATATTTTGCTGTACAAATTTGCCTCTCTTTATAATCTAAAGAAATATAAATAACACATGAAAACATTAGTAATTATCCCGTCTAGGATGTCAGCTTCTCGATTACCAGGAAAACCTTTACTAAAAATCAACGGTCAGTCAATTATTTCACATGTTTTTAAAAAAGCTGAAAGTGCAGAAATAGGCGATGTTGTGGTTGCTACAGAAGATCAAGAAATTATAAATGATGTTAAAAGTATGGGTGGAAATGCAATTTTAACCTCTAAAAATCATAAAACTGGCACTGATAGAATTTATGAAGCATTAACACTGTTAAATATAAGAGACATTGATTTTATAATGAACATTCAGGGTGATGAGCCAGATATCGATATAAATGATATTAAAGCTCTAGATGCTAAGATGAAGTCAAATAAATCGAAAATTGGAACATTGGCATCCCATATCAAGAATGAGGAAATGTATAGGAATGAAAATGTTGTAAAAGTTAGGGTAAATGAGTCATTTAACAAAAATTCTTTTCCTTTAGCAAAAAATTTTATGAGGATAGTGGGCCAAGAAAAAGAAAATGTTTACCATCATATAGGTGTATATTGTTATGAGGCGTTAACTCTAAAAAGATTTATTTCATTTAAGCAATCTAAAAATGAATTAAAAAATAAATTAGAGCAATTACGAGCTTTAGATAATGAAATAAGTATCAATGTATGTTTGGCAAATAGATCTCCAATAGGTGTAGATACTGAAGAAGATTATCTAGCTATAAAAAAAATTATGAAATATAAATAGTCATGGGTAAAATTTATTTTCAAGGAACTTATGGGGCTTACTCACATCTTGCATCACTCGCAATTGATCCAGATGCAGAAATTATTCCATGTAAAACTTTTGATGAATGTTTTTTGAAAGCCTCAGATGAAA
>MDTC01156604.1_pt1 | contig 10328 bp, 11 predicted proteins | sample 811181 | NCBI WGS metagenome assembly MDTC01 (sample SAMN05326644, study PRJNA326480) | marine metagenome | isolation source: seawater | place: Pacific Ocean: North | collected 2011
ACGGAATGAGCGGTCACGATCGCCCGGAACAGGCGGTCACGTTCAAACGGAATGGGCGGTCACGATGGGCCGGAATATGCAACGATCCCAAAAGGCGAATCCTATGTTTCCCTAGTAAGAATTAATGGCCCTATAGAGGCAGGAAAACCTACAGCACTTAGTGAATTAGAAAACAACCTTTACCAAGCCTTCCACGACGAAGATTCTAAGGGTGTTCTTCTAGTGATCAACTCGCCGGGTGGCACGCCCGTTCAGTCACACAAGCTTCACCAGTACCTAATGCAACTTAAAGAGGAAACTGGCAAGCGCTTGGTGGTGTTAGGTGACGACATGCTCACGAGCGGGGCTTATATGGTCGCAGTTGCTGCCGATAAGATACTAGTGAATCCGGCTACGCTCACTGGTTCGATCGGCGTCTTCCAGCAATCCTTTGGCCTTAAAAATCTTGCGGAGAAGGCTGGTGTAACAGCTAGAACTATCGTAGCTGGCGACAACAAAAGGAGGCTTGACCCTTTCACGGATGCAAAACCTGAGGACCTTCTTAAAGTTCAATCGGTGCTCGATGAAATACACCAGCAGTTCATTGCCGTTGTGCGATCATCCAGAAAAGATAAGCTGTCAGAGGCTGATGATCTTTTCAGCGGAGACTACTGGACAGGAACCGAAGCATTATCTCTTGGTTTAGTTGACGGAATATCCACTTACCATCGAGTGTTGAAAGAAGAGTTTGGCTCAGAACATGCCCTCGATTACAGCTTGAAACCAGGGCTATTCGGTAGGCTTCCGAGTGTTTCCGAATCTATCGCCGACTCAATCGTCTCTCGGATCAGTAGCGAACTGAGCAATATCAATGGTCCGCGCCTCTAGCTAACCTGTCCAGTTACAGGCTTCGCGTAGGCGAGGCCTGACGCGGCTGATCGCTTCGGTGTCGGTCCAGTGTTTATTACCACTAAAAATATTTCTCTCAATCTGACGGTATTCTTTGAACGATAACGTCTGAACAAGCTGGAAGCTTACACAGGAACACAGGCCTTGTTGTTCAATGCTAACCGAATCCAGATTGCCCTTCGTTAGATCTTCCAGACAGACTGCGTTTATCTTGGAAACGCTAGTCACCTCTTTTATTGTCTGTATGTCGTAAACGTTTTGCTCACTCCAAACGATGGGGGAGCTCAAAATCAAAGCAAGCCCGCAGCCGAAACCTACAATTCCTTTCAACATTTCAATCACCTATTTCTGAGGTCCTTCTTGTTAGAATCTTCGAGCGCAACCTGAACAACTCCCCTTAGAACATCGCCTTTAATCTCATAGATTTCTCGGGCATAAATCACAGGCCAGAGGCAAACCCCGATAAAAAGAGTACCAACCACCATAAAAGGTAAGGGCAGAATAATCTGGCGCCCCATAACTTCCCACTCGGGGGTTTGAGCTTCGAGACCACTTGGCGTTAGCCAAAAGGTCAAAATCGCTACGGCTATTACGCCTGCGGCCCTGATTACACCCCTCGTATAATGACAAAAGACGGCAAATGCGAGTGCCGCCGGAACAGCAAGAAAAACTCCCAATATGGCAGCATCTTCCATGTAAAGCTCCGGCATGATAGTTCCGTCGTAAACGAACCAAGCCCACAGCGCCATACCAAAGGTGGGCGCGATAACGCATTTCATAAAACCTAATGTGTAAAGCATGACAAGCTCCTTTTTTATAAGGACAAGTCTTTCGCCGGTCCACCTTTTTCGCGCCCCAACGCCTTGTCCACGATTTCCTTAACCTTTTGAGTAACCTTCTCCATCCTGGTTTCTTTCACCAGGCCATCAGCAGCAAACATTTTCTCGACGCTCACGTTGCGACCTTCCAAGGCACTCGTTTTCTCGCCGGTACGCTCTTCAATACCTTTTGTGAGCTTGGCTCTATCGTCGGTATAAATCCGAGCATCTTCTTTAGCCCTGGACAATCCAACATAGAATGATTTCTGATTAACGAGGTTGCGCCGCCAACTTTCTGCCAATGCCATTGCGGATCTGTAGGTCTGTCCCTGGGCAGAAACAATTGTTGAGGCATAAGCATGGTCCCAATGTTTATCCTCTTTCAGGTCCAGCGAGATTCGACGCCCATCCTGAAATTTTATTATGGCCGTTGACCCATCGATCCGCTCAATTTCCCCCTTTGCACCGTTCTTAAGATCCCGGTCCTTGTCAGTCTTGGTCCACCTTATGCGATCACCCTCTGCCAGGCGCTTATCTTCTTCACGATAAACCTCGACCCCATGCTTGGCACGACCAGCAACTTTATCAGGTCGCCACTCAACTTCCTGACCGTCCTTGTTAGCAAATATTACCTTTTCGCCGTCAACACGAAGGACTTTGACCAATTCATTTCGTTCAACCCCAATGGTTTTAAAATCCCTCGCAAACTGAACCAAATCACCTTTCTGGTAGCCCCGTGAACTTCCTTTTTCTACCCTTGTAAGCCCCAGACTCACCAACGCCTTTAATTCGGCTTTATCTTTCCCCAGGTCGCCAGATTGTTGCAGCTTCTCTCGGATGCCCTGATTCACAACAGCCCGCGTTTCATTATCCGGAACCATCAAAAGTGTGTCTGAGCGGTCCCTGGCGGTCATACCGGCATAGTCATCAATCACTCGTGTCACCAAAGTTTCACGATTCGGGTCTTCGTGAATCCGCCCCGCGACGTTCTTCATTGCTTTAGCAACTTGACCAACCATCGCATCTTTCACTGCTTGCAGAAGAATCGGATTGTTCTTCTGCCGCTGGATTTCAGTCATCTGAGCCGTCTTCATGCCGCCTCTTACGAGCTGCGCGAACGGTTTACCCCACTCAACTGAACCGATCTGCGCGTGGTCACCAACCAACGCAACTCGGGCACCTTCCTTTCGAGCGTAGGTGAGCAGATCAGCCATTTGATTAGCGTTTACCAGAGAGCCTTCATCGACAATCCAGAGCTTCTTCTGATCCAGTCCCTTTCCGCCCTTCCCTTCCTCTTCCCGCGCCAATGCGTAGAGGTGGCTGGCAAGCGTTTGACTCCGAATCCCAGAGCCTTCCATTAGCGAATCGCTTGCAGATCCTGTTGGGGCAAAACCACGGACCGAGTATCCCTTCCCCTCTGCGACCTCGCGCACCGCAGATAGCATGTAGGTCTTACCAGTACCGGCATAACCTTGAACGCCAACGACCCTATCTTTCCCATTCAAGATGGTTGTTGCACCCTCCATCTGACCCCTGGTGAAACCCAAAGATTGTCCGTATTCCTTGACCGCTCCTTTGCCGGATATCGGCTTTAATTCATTTTGGCCAGTCTTCACCAGATCTACGATATACCGCTCTTTCTTTAGAGCTTGGGGGGTGGTGAGATACGCCTCATCTCGCGAAACCCCAGTGGCGTGAAGCAGGACTTTTTCCTGCTTGAGGCTGCGTACTGCCTGTTCTACGTCCTTAATACTGTGGTTGCCTACGCCCCACGCAAGGGTCATCTTGACCAGTTCACCTTCTGAGAAAACGGCCTCACGTTCCGCCAATTTCTTATAAGCAAAAATCGCGTCGTCTTTAGCGCGGTCAGGACTGTCCCTTTCAGCACTTGGCCGCGCCTCGGGGATGGTAGGAACCGTCAAACGAGCTTCTTGAAGCTCGCTCCGCCACCGTTCCTGCAATACATCTTCTGTCGTCGACTGCTTCGAATCGCGCGTCATTAATGATGCCCTATCCATGGCTTTGGCACCCTCCAGACCCCTTTCCTTTGCGGCAGCCTCAATATCCTTTCGCCGCTTGGAATAAAGATCTCGAAGCTCCTGAGACACCTCTTGAAGCTCAAATGTGCCGTTCTTGCCGCGCTCAATTGTGTAACCGAGCTCCTGGGCTTTCATGGCAAGTTCAGATCGGTACACCTGTCCTGCAGCCACATTCGGATCGTACATTTTCCTGCTTTCGATGGATCGCCACTGACCATCATTCCTCAGCGTAGCGTTCAGTATCACGCTATGCGTATGCAATTGAGGATCCAGCGCCCTACTGGTCGTGTGCGTAAATGTCGCCGCAGCGAGGTTTTCAGTGCGTACAAACTGCGAAACCCCTTCTGAGGTATTCCGGGCTCCAACCAGCCTATCTTCTATGTAACCGACAGCCGATTTGACCGCTTCTTTATGAGCGGCCATCAGGCGCTCATCACCTCCCATCAGCGCCATAATCGAAACGGATTTAGGAGCTGAAAACGTAAAATCCCAACCTGGTTTATGTTCCAAGCCACCTTTCCCGTCCGACCGCCCCAGCGTGTCTCCAGTTGGCAACCGGCCCTCCAATGCTTGCTGAAATACCTTAATGTCCACCGGCCCTTCCAGGCCCATTAAGGCGGCACCCTTACCTACCCATTCGCTGGGAATTACCTCTTTCTCGCCGTTTTCATTTTTGCCGTAGTAATCCGCATCCTTGTAATAGGAACCAGCCTGTTTCGCGCTCCCGAGCGCCTTAATCGACAACATCAGAACAGCGCTCCGTCGACGTAATCATTTTTCTTCGACTCAACAGGTGCAGTCGCCTCTGAATTCCCATCCTTCGCCTCCGGAGCGGCTTCGACCGCTTCAAGCAGATCACCCTTCAAATCGCGGTGGATGAAGCCCTCGGCAATTTTCTTCAGCGGCTTTCGCTTAAGTTTGAACTGTGCCACCGGGAACGAACGCCCAAGCTTTAAATAGCCCACCAGATCTGGCAAAAACTGGATCTCAGTGGGCAGAACAATGGGACGAACATGACGCTGACGATTCAACGAAACACCATCACGAATGTCATTTACGCCGTAAGAAATGCCTTCATTAGTCTCCAATTGTTCGATGCTTCCTAAACCAAGACTGGCCCACTTGGCCGATCGCTCTTCGTTGAACCGAAATACAGCCCAGGTCGAACACATGCCGGCCAGTGTGTCGGCTTCGTCGCGACCATAGATCGACACCAATTGGGGGTAGCTCTGGACTCCCAATACCCCGCATCCACCGAACTTCCTGGACTGCGCCAGTGTGTCCGTAATCGTGGGAAGCCTGTTCAAGCTTGGCAGCTCATCGATCAGCAACCAGATCCTCCGGTCCCTGCATGGTTCCATACTCAAAATCGCAGATGATGCAGTATCCAACCACGCGGTTATTAGCGGCTTAACAACGTCCTTTTGGTCGTCTTTTCGAGTGATAAAGACCCACTGATCACCATCGTCGTTGCGCACCCATTCCTTGATAGAAAACGTCGGCCCATTATCCTGGAGGTACTTCAGCGGTCTGATGTAAGTGGCCATAACCGCTCGAACGGATGACGCCATTTTCTCAGCACCTTCAGACAGAATTGACGCGCCTTCTGTGCCTTTCAAAAAGCCGATAATTTCCTCCATATCGGCATTCAGGATTTTGTCCACTAGCAACTTATTTGATCGCTGGGGATGGGTTGCCAGCTTTCGAGCCATAGCTGCAAAAACAATCCGCGCGGCGGTAGCCCAGAAAGGATCGTTAGACTTCTGATCAGGAATGAACGAGGTCGCCAGCTGATCAAACTCATAATCCTCTTTACACTCGGTCCAGATGTCCCAAGCACGCCCCCTGGCGTCAAACGGACTCAAGATCACGTCATGCCCTTCGCGATAGAAGTTCTCGACCATTTCGCCGGATGGGTCGTAGAAAATCGCACGCTCACCCCGTTTCCGAATAACCTCCGCCATTTCTTTATAGGTGACAGATTTGCCTGTCCCTGGCGCACCCACAATCAAAAAGTGAGCCGGCTCTGAATCCTTGGGGATCGGTATATTCGCGACGGTCATTCCGCCTGTTTTCGTCGTGCGCTTTATCGCTTTTGTCAGCTCCTTTGAATCGACTAGCTTCCCGCCACGAACAAATTCCTCGTTGGCAAAGTCCTCACCAGTGCTATTGAGGAATCGCCAGGCCACAAAACCAAAAACCGCCAATGCCAGAAACCCAAACACCACGCCAAAGGCCAGAGCATGTGTGCTTCGATCTAGCACTCGATGAATTTCCTGGTTCCGCAGGAAACCCACCGCCGGAATAGTCCGGCTACGACCGTCGGGGTAGGTAACAGATACGGTCGCATCGTCAATCTTCAGCCCTTCATATTTCACATAGGCTTCGATGTAACCGACTGCCAATGAGCGCTCAAGGGGCGTCGTTTTGACCCAATAGGTCGTCGCAATCGCCAGTACAAATAAGATCAAACAGAGCCTGGAGAATTGGACGACAACCTGCCAGATCATGCGCAAGTAATGGATGGTTGTCTGACCACCGCGCGTGAAGTTACCGATGTTGGAGCCCCTGAAAATACTCATCTAGATCATCCCCATCCGATCAAGCATTGAGCGAGCATCCTCTCGCGCCTCAGCAATCAAGCTTTCGTTTTGAGCACCCGCGAACCTCTGTGTAAGACATAGGGATTGGACCCCAATCTTTATAAGCGCGTCGATCTGCGCCTGGGTACCCTCGCTGGCAGCGACACCCCGCTCAATCAAGATGCGCCACATTTCCGCCTCAGTGGCGATCCCTCGTTTTTTCGTTTCCTGTTTAACGAATGCGATCGTTTCTTCCGACACCCGAATTGAAACAGCTCTCACGGCTATGGCTCCTTATAGCTTTATATTTATTCATATACTAGTATAAAGAGCGTATGCGCGCCAGCACTACTGAAATCAGGGCCCGTACTCGGAGGCGCATACCGCATCGCCCACAGGGCGTATGCGCTCTAGCCCTTGTGCCACAAGGGATAGAGTAAAGCAGCGTCAGCTGCGTAGGGTGTGACGAAACCAAGGCGACCGCGTCGCTGAGGTCCAATCCCCTGCTCCATCCTGGTGTTTTAGGCACCGGGATCTTTATCAGTAAACCAACGGTAAACCACAGGTAGACCAGGAGAGTTCGAAATGGCAAAGCAGTCAGTATTTATTAAGTCACGCGAGGATACGGTAACCGTCTCAGCCAAGGTGCCACGCTCGCTCAAACTCCGAGCCGATAAGCTACGCGATCAGATCCAGGAAATTGACGACGAACTATCGTTTGATCTTTCTGTTTTGATCAGAGACGCCATTGAGGAAGCTGTCGACAAAGGTGAGAAGGAATTAACCAGGTTAAAGAAGACGGTGGAGAAAGAGTCGAACAACGCGTTCGGATCCTCTAACACTGAGCAATCGACGGAAACGCTTTGATCGGCGTGGCCGCCGTCCAGGTGGCCACGCCCAGCTCAAAATCCAGACACAAAAAAAGGGCCTCGCGGCCCTTCATTGTTTGCCCTCTCAGGCGGCTTGGTCCTCCCTTTCGCTTTCATGGGCTGCCAGGTACTCAAAACACAAATCGTGTGCCTTCTGTGCCAACGTGGCCGCTTTGAAAAGGGCTTTCTTGTCAAAGTCCAGGATTCGGATCCAGTGCGCCAGATAGCTCTTGTGCTGCAAATCACCCTGTAGACCAATCCGGCTGCACATCATCCAGCTACCCAACTCGGCGACCAGCTCCTCAAAGGCGTACGCGTCAGAGCCAAACTTACCGACCAATTCCCGATTCAGGCGGCTTTTGTGACCAGTCGCGTGAACCATTTCATGCAGGCGCGTGCAATAGTAATCCTCGCCCTTAGCGAACTGTTCACGGGTTGGCATTCTAATGATGTCGAGGCTTGGGATATAGCAGGCCTGATCGCCACCATGGCGAGTCTCGATCGGAAACGCCTCACAGATCGCTTCTGCATCTTCGATGGGAGCCCAGGTCGGCTCAACCTCAGGTGTTTCAAAGCCTTCAAACTGTTCGCGATTGAATACCGTGAAAGCCTTCATCACGGCATAGGATTCTTTCTCGCCGGTGTCGCTGTTCTCTTTCTCCATCGGCTTAAAGAAAATACAGGTTGTGCCCTTCTCACCTTTACGGACAAAAGCGCCTTGCTGCTTGCCCTGCTGGAAGGTCATCCACTGGTTTGATCGGTAGCCTTCAGCGCGTGCGCGCATGGCTAACAGAAGAACGTTCATACCGTTGTACGGCTTGCCAGTCGTACCGTTTACCGGCATCGCAAAAGATCCGTTTGATGTCCATGGACAAACCCAGGGCTTAACACCTTCTTTCAGGGCTGCCAAAAATTCTGAAGTGATTTCTTGATAGAGGTCGCGCTTTGCCATGGTGGGAATCTCCTAACTCGCCTCGATAACCGGCGGCGAACCCGGAGGCCAGCACCCCGCTGACCATGTGATTATTATCGGTTTTCCTGCCCTTGCTGTCAATCTCTTTGTATACCTTTCAAAGAATAAAAACCCATATTAATCAGCCTTCTTTGTGCATCTTCGTCTAACGCCAGACTTGTCTTTTGCAGTGTGATGATCTTGATTGTCCGGATGCCGCCGGGATCGGGCAGAGCCCGACTTAGATTCAGCGCGGCTTCGCCGCCACATCGTTGGTGAATGCTGACCAGGCCCCTGCCCTGTCGTGAGATCCCGACCGCCCATCAACCGCACCCGTCGAAGCAGACGCCGGGGCGAGCCTTGCAAGGTGGAACGCAGCGCAGCGAGTAGACCTTGTGAGGGTCGTCCTGGTGTCTGAGGGTGCATAAAGGTTGATGGGGGGTCGGGATCGATCTGCGGGAAGCACTTCACCCTGCTTTTAGAGCGTGTGGCACAGCCACTCGCTCCTGGAGGATCGTTCTAACAGTCGCGAAGCGTCTGTTGATCCGACTTCGGGGGCCCCGCGATCAGCGGGGATCCTTTACCGGCCGGAGGTCGGAAGCGCGAGGGATACGGAAGGCGTCAGTCCCGCAACGCGGGATGAGCGAATAGCGAACCTGGAGAAGCCCGCCCCGAAGGGCGCGCCAAAGGCAAAGCCATCGATGAGATTCGAGCAAAATGCCTTCACCAAGGCCGGCAACGGCTGTTATTCATCCGACCCAATAAGGTCGCCAATGGTTGCAGGGTCTTCCTGAATCTTAAACGGTTGAGCCTGGCCCCGAACAAATACGCGGCTTTTAAATTTCGAAGACTCTTCAGAACTTTTTAGCTCTTGCACGGCAGTAATATCAGAGATGCGTACATAGAGAACGCCTTCTCCACCTGTCGAAAGGCCAACAAACCCCTGAGCTTTATTCATTTCATCACCATTTTCAATGTGTTAACGACTTAGTGTATAGAGTCTGTCAATAAACAACGCATGTAACAAGGTCGGGGCAAAGCATGCCTCTGGAAAAACCAACAGCAAGGGCCGGAAGTTAAAGCTCCCGGCCCAGGATTTAGCCTACTCCTCCATCGTTACCGATCTCATCTGTGGTGGTAACCAACCTTTGGATTCCTCAAGACCATCCAGCAACTCAGCCAAATCGCGCTTTTTGGCATTTGCCATACCTGCTGCCAGATCGGTGCCTTTAAGCTCTACCAGAATATCCAACAGCTTTTCGCGCTTGACCCGCTTGAAATAATTCTCCTAGGTCGGCTGCCAGAGAGCGCTTAAATCAAAGTTGATTTGCTCTTTCACAAGTTCGGCAATGACCGAGTTGGATGAACGCAGCGACTGAGCGACACAAAAAGCGTGAATCGCCAGCTTGTCCGGCATCGTCAGTGATTGGAACGCCCTGAACATATCCGCCTCGGTTTCCTCATTCATCCAAACCAGATTCAAACCGTCTCGCGTTTTCTGAATCTTTTCGGCGGCTTTGGTTTCCAGGATGTCCTTGGGACTGAACTCGGCCCACTGAACACTGATGTCACAGGGTCGGAGGAAGCTTTGTGCCCCACGCTGCAACGCCATATTGAACACCGACAAATCAAAGCACAGTTCCGGTGAATCCATCAGATCAGCTTGCAGGGCCTGCAAGCTATAAGCACTCAGATCACTCAAGAGCGCCGCGCTTTCGTCCGGTTTCTTAGGAACATCAACCGCGCCCTGCTCGTCTTGGCCCTCGCTGCCCTTGTCACCGTCTTCGGGCTTCACAATGCCTTCGCGGTATTCCGGCTCCCCTTCCCGTCCAATCAGAATGAGAACGCCCGCCTCCGCCTTCTGCCCTACGGAAAATACTCGAGAGTTTTCTTTCTGCTCCTGCAAATCCCTTTCTTCGTCGGTCAGTCGGTCGTGTTCTTAATCCTCTTCCTCTGTCCATTCCGGCATCGGCTTCTCATTCAAGACATTCAAACGGGCATCGATCTCGGCCAGTCGGGCGCTCAACGCCTCGGGCAGGTCCACTTCAATTTCCGGCTCCACGCGCCTCATGCTGGCAAACGGTGAGGACCAGAAACCACCAAAGGTATACTCCACCCATTTCCAGCCCTCGACCTTCTTCTCAGCCACCAGTCGCTCGATCTTGGCCTCTGCCAACGAC
>MDTC01041815.1_pt1 | contig 10327 bp, 11 predicted proteins | sample 811181 | NCBI WGS metagenome assembly MDTC01 (sample SAMN05326644, study PRJNA326480) | marine metagenome | isolation source: seawater | place: Pacific Ocean: North | collected 2011
GTTATCTTTTGATTACACCCAAGAGATCTGAGCTTTTGGACAAAGGAAAATCCTGCTTGACCACCACCTATTGCAACTATACCTGACATAAATCGAAAAATTTATATTTCTAAAGAATTAAGTAATTTCTTGTGATACCATAATTAGAATTTAACAATAAAGAAAAAATGATTTATAGACTAAAATTATGACAACAAAAATTGGTGATAAGTTTCCCAAAGGGACCTTAGTGTTTTACGATTATAGGTCTTTAAAAACCATTAGCACAGATCTGTTATTTAAAAATAAGCGTATTGTTCTGTTTGGTATGCCAGGAGCATTTACCCCCACTTGCTCGCAATACCACTTACCAAGTATCATCAAAGAGATGAGAAATTATAAAAAAAAGGGCATAGATGAGATTTTCTGTCTTGTAGTAAATGATGTTTATGTAGCAAGTGTTTGGTCTCAGCAGACAGGTGCAGATGAGGCTGGTTTAAAAGTAGTTTGTGATCCTTTTGGCACCCTTGTTAAAAAATTAGGGATGTCTTTTAATGCCCCAGATGTTGGTTTTTTGGACCGATCAATTAGATTTTGTTTAATACTCAATAATGGAACGGTGGAAAATATTTTCAAAGAAACTCAGAGAGGTAGTTGCGCCATCACATCTGGAGATCACATCTTATCAAAAATTTAATTTCCAAAAATAGTGTAGCTTTCTTATTCCATAAAAGTGTCCATTTTTTTTGCCATTTGTAAATCCAAATCGCTAATGCCACCACAATCATGAGTAGTCAACAAAACTTCTACTTTTTTATATACATTGGACCACTCTGGATGATGATTTAATTTCTCGGCCCATATCGCTACCATTGTCATCCAAGAAAATGCCTCAATAAAGTTTGCAAATTCAAAAGTCTTACTTATCGCATCTCTTTCACTTTCATACTTCCAACCCTTTTTTGAAAGTTCCCTTACCGCCTCTTCCTTATCTGAATCGATTAACTTCATTACCATTCTATAAATCCTCATTATCTTTAAAAGGACTTTCCTTTAACATAATATTGCAATCTTGTGAAATGATCTCTCCCTCTTTTTTCAAATAATCTCCTACCGCATTTCCAAAGGATCCATCCAAAAACCAATGAAGGGAGTAAACATAATTAGGTAGATAACCCCTACTCAGTTTATGTTCTCCTTGGGCTCCAGCTTCTATTCTTTTCAATCCATTTTCAATAGCATATTCAATAGCCTGGTAATAACAAATTTCATAATGAAGACACGAATAAAACTTCGATGAGCCCCAGTATCTTCCAAATAAAGTATCTCTACCTAGGAAATTCAGTGCACCGGCTATAGGTAGGGAATTTTCTGCAGCTATGACTAAAAGGATTTGGTCAGGCATTGTTTGATGGATAATCGTGAAAAATTCCCTAGTCAAGTATGGGTATCCCCATTTTCTTTTCCCAGTATCCTGATAAAATTCCCAAAAGCTGTCCCAGTGCTTAGGCTCAATTTCTAAACCTTTAAGCCTTAATATTTCACCACTACCTCTCCCAAAGGACTTAGCAGTTTTACGCTCCTTTCTTATAGTTTTTTTCTTTCTACTATTAAGAGCCTCTAAATATTGATCAAAACCTTTAAATCCTTTATTTTCCCAATGAAACTGGATTGTTTTTCTGAAAAGAAAACTTTTGCTTCGGACTTCATTAGCTTCTTCCAGTGTACAGAAAGTTATGTGAGCCGATGATATTTTATTTTCCCTGGCTAAATTAGTCAGGCCAAGGATTAATGACTCACGACCTTTTTTTTCAAAACCTTTTTTTGTCAAAAACCGTCTGCCAGTGGCTGGGGTAAACGGAACAGTGGACTGCAATTTTGGGTAATATCTACCACCAGCATTTTCAAATGCATGAGCCCAATTATGGTCAAATATATATTCACCTTGAGAGTGTGCTTTAATATACAACGGCATTACTGCTATTATTTCATTCAAACATTTGGCTACTAAGTGGCAAGGATTCCAACCTGTACCCTTACCGACCGAACCGCTTACTTCTAAAGCAGAAAGAAAATCATAAGTAGTAAAAGGATCATAAGGATCTCCACCAATAAAAACTTCTGGGCATGCGCAAAGATTCCAGTCATTTTTATCTATCTGTGCGATACTCTTTAATACATCAATGTTGATTTGATTTTCGTTCAATCTTCTTACATTCTTTCTTATTTTATGGGAGAAAACCCTCGAAAGTTATGTTATCACACTTATCTCTGGCCTTGACCGCCATTTCTTTATTACAAACTGTCCAAGTCAATACCTTTCTGTTAGCTCTTACATTTCTTCGATAGAAATCTTTTGACAGATTCTGGTACTCGTGAGAAATGAAACTAACCCCATTTTTAACCAAACTTTTTTCCTCTATTTCTAATGAATTGCTGTCACAAGTAAAAACCCTTTTAACCTTATTAAAAGCTTGAGACACTAAGCCCTTAGGTATTTTTAAGTTAAGACTTTCCAGTGCCTTAATTATCCCCCAATTAAAAGACATCAAAGCCAACGGGCCAGAATAATCCTTTACGTGATCACGAATTAAAGTCGCTATTAGTTCTTCTTTTCGATCCTCTACTTCAGATTTTATCTCAATTAAGACGGGGACTCTGCCTTGAATGAGACGAAGTATGTCATCAAGTGTAGGTAAAAGCTCTTTGTTCTTAAGCCTGCCCTGTAGAAAATCACGATAATTTCCTTTGGACACATTTATGTCAACTTGACAAAGCCTTAACAAATTTTGGTCATGAACCACTATAGGTATAAAATCTTTTGAAAATCTCACATCTATTTCAACACCAAAGCCTAATTTTATAGCATGCATTATTGATTCTCTTGAATTTTCTGGACCGTTCCCAATACCCATTAAGTCACCGCAGTCATGAAGACCCCGGTGAGCAATTGGATTATTTAGAAAGCTTTCTGGTAACTGAATTAAATTTCTCTCCATCCACTAGGAAACTTCGAAAAGACCCTCAACCTCGACAGCTACGCCCAAGGGTAGTTTTGCTCCAACTGCAATCCTCATGTGTTTACCTTTTTCCCCGAAAACTTTAACCATCAAATCAGAGGCCCCATTTAAAACTTTAGGATGATCTTCAAAATTATTACTTGAATTTACAAAGCCTGCCAATCTTATTGTTCTTCTAAAGTTTGAAAAATTTCCCTCCAAAGCATTATAGAGGTGTGCAATTAAAGATAAACCACATCTAGAGGCTGCTTCATATCCTGCATCAATATCCATGTTCTCTCCTATAACCCCTTTTATAAGACCATTTTCATTACTAGAAATTTGTCCTGATATAAAAAGTAGATTGCCAGTTTTTACGAAAGGGACATAATTAGCAGCCGGTTCTGGAGCCTCAGGTAGTTGAAGCTTCAACTCTTGTAATCTTTCTTCTAGATTAAACATTTTATTTTCTTTCAATTCATGATTAAACAATAGAGAGAGTTAATAGCAAATGTGAGAAAAATAAAATACAATTTAAATAAATAAATAAGTAATTTAATTATTTATACTTAATAGCCTGCCAAAGTTCTTTATGGTCATGCACTAGGTTAATTTAAAAGGGGAATAAAATAAAAGCTTCAAAAAAAATTCATCCACTTGTTTTGCCCTATAAAAGTAAGAGGTTTTTTTTGACTGGGGCCATGATGTTTTTGTCTTTTAGTACTCTTTCCTTTCCACAATATTTAGAGGCTAAGAGCACTCGGATAAAAAAGGCGGAAGTTCTTGCAAAAATAATATTCCAAAATATTTTCGAAGTAATGGGTATGCCAACTACTGAAATGAAAAAGAGAAAAGCATTAGTTAAATTATTTGATAAACACGCTGATGTCCCAATTATTGCAAGAGCAGTATTAGGTTCGCCATGGAGACAACTAAACAATAATGATCGATCGAACTTCATTCAGGCTTTTCGACAATACCTAGCAAAAAAATATACTGCTCAATTTTCAGAATTTCTTGGTGCTAAAATGATGATTGCAAAAAGCAGAGACTCTGGTGGCAAAGCTGGGATTATGGTAGAAACAAGGTTAATCATGCCAGGAAGCTCACCAATTAAAGTTGGTTGGCAAGTTTCTGATGCTAGTGGTATATTCAAACTGATCGATGTCAATATCGAGGGAGTCTCTTTATTAACAACTGAGAGAGGCGAAATACGTAACCAACTTTCTAAAGAAGGAGGCTCTGTATCTAGGTTAGCTCAGGCCCTTTTGGATTACTAATTATTTAATTTATTCAATTTTAATCTCCAAAAAGTTTTTTAAAAAGAGCCTCAAGAATTGACTGCTCAGAAACCTTATCAGTGAAAATTTTCTCTTTTGGATCATTATTTATAGCGAATGACTCATATTCTTCCGGAGTGATAAAGGGAAGTGATTGGGAAACCCGATCTCTGGTTAAATCTACCATAATATTGGACCATAACTGAGCAGGTAGACCTCCACCTGTTACGCCCACTAGTGAAGTATTATCATCATTTCCAATCCATACTCCACAAACAAATTCAGAATTAAACCCTATGAACCATGCGTCTTTTGAAGACTGACTAGTCCCAGTCTTTCCCGCTAAATCCAAGCCTGAAATTCTAGCCCTTATGCCTGTTCCTGTTTCAACTACTGTGCGAAGCATATATAGCAAAGCTGCACCAGCATGGTTATCAATCACTTGGTGGCCATCAGACCTATCCACACTCATTAAAACTTCTTTGTCACCTCTAACTTTCAGGTCTAGCCAACCTATTGGACTCACACTCCTACCACCTGATAGGAAACCTGCATATGCTGCCGTTAATTCTAGTAAATTCACCTCTGAAGCTCCCAAAGCAACTGCTGGACCAGTACCGATTGAAGAACGGATCCCAAAATCTTTAGCTATTGCCCGTATTCTTTCTATTCCAATTTCGGTTGCTAACTGTACTGCTACGGTATTAATAGACTTTCCTAAAGCGTCATTTAATGTAACTGGTCCTATAAATTCTCCAGTGTAGTTCTTAGGTCGATAAGAACTAGAACCATCAATCTGAATTTCTATAGGCTCATCGAAGAATATGGCATTGGGACTATATCCTTGGTCAAGTGCAGCAGCATAGACAAATGGCTTAAAAGCAGATCCTGGTTGCCTTAATGCTTGAACAGCTCTATTAAATTTATTTGCACCATCAGAAAAGTCTCTACCCCCTAACATACCTCGCACTAAACCATCTTTGGACATAACTACTACTGCTATTTCTGCTTTTGAATCTTCTCTAATAAAATTTTCAAAAATTTTATTAGTAGACTTCTCTACTACTTGTTGAACTACTGGGTCAAAAGAGGTTCGTATTATAACATCTTCTGAAGTTGCAGAAGCCAGTTCTTTAGGAGCCGATCCCATAATCCAATTTACAAAGTACCCCCCAATTTGCTTTGATGCTTCACTAGATAATTCTGCCGGAAACTTATTAGCTAATAACCTATCTCCATGGCTGATAAAATTCTCTTTCTCCATCAATTTTAACACAATTGCAGCTCTTTCTTTCGCCTTTTCTAAGTTACTAGTGGGTGCATAACGAGAAGGAGCTTTCAATAACCCAGCCAGCATAGCAGATTGTGACAGGTCGACCTCTCTAGCTGATTTATTAAAATATCTTTGAGCAGCAGCTTCAAATCCGTATGCTCCAGCCCCTAAGTAAACTCTATTAAGATAAATTGATAAAATCTCAGCTTTAGAATACTTTATCTCCATAGCTAAAGCAAAAGGGATTTCCATTAGTTTCCTAGCAAGTGTAGCTTTCCTGCATTCAATTTCATTCTTGTTGTCATACTGAAGCAAGCACAGTAACTTTGCCACCTGCTGAGTGATAGTGGAACCCCCATGACCCTGGAATGGACCTCGACCTTCCCTCATATTAATCCAGATAGCCCCTAAAATACCTCTAGGGGAAATACCAAAATGATTAAAAAAACTTTTATCTTCAACGGCAATAATAGCTTTTCTAAGAAATGGGCTCACTGTCTCTGACCTCAGTGAGCCCTCAAAAGTTTTGCCCTGCCAAGCAAAAACATCACCATTTTTATCAAGAAAAGTAACTGAGCCTCTATCACGAGCATCTAATAGGTCTACCATACTGGGCATTTCGAAATAGAAGTAAGCTACCAGAGTACCAAATATCATAATGAATAAAAGAGCTAGCCTCAAAATGAACCAACTAAAAATTTTCCGTGCTAGTGAAAACAGATTTTTAAAAAAAATGAACATAAATGATTTGGTTAAATTACTAATTTTTTTTTTCCTTAGGTCTACGTGATTTTATCAGCTAAATACAAATAATTTTTTATGTTTATTTTTTAGGCATACTATTATTAATGCCTTTTATGTAAACAATTTGGTTTATTTCTCATTTATGTTCTCTGGTAAATGTTTTTTTTCGATCCCTTCAGAGGTAATCAGAAAGAGATTTTTAACTGAGGAAAGGAAACTATATGAAACTGATAATCGCTGTAATAAAACCTTTCAAGCTAGAAGAGGTGAGGGAGAAGTTAACCGAAATAGGCATACAAGGTTTGATGGTGTCTGAAATTAAGGGTTATGGAAGACAAGGGGGACATACAGAAATGTATAGAGGAGCAGAGTATGTTGTAAATTACATTCCAAAGATTCGATTGGAGTTAGTAGTACCTGACAGTACTTCCTCAAAAGCCATAGAGATAATAGCAGAAACGGCAAAGACTGGAAAGATTGGGGATGGGAAAGTTTTTGTAATGGACGTAGCAGACGCCTTACGAATCAGAACCGGAGAAACTGGCGAAAATGCCATTTAATAAATGATAAAAAAAATAGAGGACTAAATGTTAAATTCAGTAAAAATATCACTAACCACATTAGCAACTTTTTTGATGACAACCATTGCTTTATCAGCTGAAGAGATCAACCCAGATCTTATGTCAGCACACGGCGTATTTGTTCTAAATACTTTGCTTTTTTTAATTGGAGGTTTTTTAGTAATGTGGATGGCGGCTGGATTCGCCATGCTTGAAGCAGGGCTCGTTAGATCAAAAAATGTGTCCACTCAACTAACTAAAAACGTTGCGCTATTTTCTATAGCAGCGATCGCCTACTACCTTGTTGGCTTTAATTTAATGTATCCAGGAGATGGTTGGTTAATAGGCGGATGGCTTGGCCCAATCTTCTCTATCACTGGTCTCGAACCAGTAGGACCATCAGCTGACCAGATTGGAGACCTTGGTTATGCGTCAGTAGGATCAGACTTCTTCTTTCAGCTTATGTTTTGTGCCACAACAGCATCAATAGTTTCAGGTACAATTGCAGAGCGAATGAAATTATGGCCATTCCTTATCTTTACGATTGTCTTGACAGCCTTTCTCTATCCAATAGAAGCATCATGGCAATGGGGTGAAGGCTGGTTATATGAAATGGGCTTCTCCGATTTTGCAGGATCTACTCTTGTCCACGCTGCTGGAGCATCAGCAGCTCTAGCTGGAGCACTGGTTCTTGGGCCACGTTTAGGTAAATATAAAGACGACGGCACTGTAACCCCAATGCCTGGATCTAATATGCCTCTCGCTACTTTAGGTACTTTTATTCTATGGCTAGGATGGTTTGGATTTAACGGCGGATCTCAGCTAGCACTTGGGACTATTGGAGATGCAGCAGATGTATCTCGAATTTTTACAAATACTAATACTGCAGCTGCAGGTGGGGCCCTAGCCGCATTAGTCTTGACGCAATTACTGTATAAAAAGATTGACCTAACTATGGTTTTAAATGGAGCATTAGCTGGGTTAGTTTCTATAACAGCTGAACCGCTAGCACCATCTATTGGAGGAGCAACTATTATTGGGGCTATAGGTGGAGCTATAGTAGTATTTGCCGTACCTCTTTTGGACAAATTAAAAATAGATGATGTTGTCGGTGCGATATCAGTTCATGGTATAGCAGGGGTGTGGGGAACATTAGCTGTTGCTTTCAGCGGTGGCACTTTGATCACACAATTCATTGGCACTGCCTCAATTTGTGTCTTCGTTTTCGTTCTATCTCTTATCATTTGGTATATTTTGGATGCTACATTAGGCATAAGAGTATCAGAAGAAGATGAACTAAATGGATTGGATACTAGTGAGTTAGGTATGGATGCTTACCCTGACTTTTCTAAGACTTAGTCTACCATCCAAGAAGAACCCCAGTTCCTTGTTGGGGTTCTTCAATTATGTTACCTAAAATTTTTCTAATAGACAATATGACAGTATAAAGTGACGATTGAGCTCACCTCCTAAAATTTATTCCTATTTTTAATTATTAACCTTGATAATCTCATGAATTAGTACATTTAAGAGAGCTTTACCTATCGAGTTAGAAAAAAAATCACTGTTAAGCAAAACAAGCATTGAAATTACCCTTAAAATCGTTGTAATCAATATAGAGACTTTGATAACAAGTCTCTGAAAAGTGTTTTAAGAAGGGTGGAAAAAATGACTAACAAACCAATGACTAAAAGCCAGCTTGTGGCAAAACTAGCGGAATCGACTGGCTCTGACAAAGCATCGGCTAATAGGATGATAGACACATTATCTTCAATTATCAGTGAGGAAGTTGCAGCTGGAGGAGCAGTAACCTTACCTGGTATAGGAAAGTTTTCGTGCCGAGCCCGCCCAGAAAGGATGGTGCGCAACCCTGCAACTGGAGAACAGATGAAAAAAGCTGCTGATAGAGTTGTTAAGGTTTCTATAGCAAAAGCACTTAAGGACGTAATCAACCCCTGATTATTAGATAAATAGAAAAGCCACTAATAGATAGTGGCTTTTTCGTTTTTATATGATGCTCAAGTATTAAAGAAAAATGGAACCAAAATCTGTTATCATGGGCTTAGGGTTCGTGATCCTTTGGTCAAGTGCATTTACTTCGGCTAAAATTATAGTCCAATATTCACCCCCACTTTTAATATTAGCTATTAGGTTCTTTTTGACTGGCAGCCTAGGTTTACTTTTAGCAAAACTTTTTTGTGAGAAAATATCTTTAACCAAGAAAGAATGGTATTCACTAGTTGCATTTGGTCTTTGTCAGAATACCGTCTATCTAGGGTGTAATTTTATCGCTATGGGAAGTATCGATGCTTTCTTAGCAGTCATTATAGCTAGTATGCTGCCGTTACTCGTCGCCATTTTTTCTTGGGTTATAAAAATTGAGAAAATCGGTTTTATGGGTATATTAGGGATGGTGTTTGGCGTATTTGGCTGCTTGATAATATTAAAGGATAAAATCATGGTGCCTTCAAACCTATTTGGAATTGTGTTTTGTTTAATTGGGGCTACTGCACTATCTGTAGCAACCCTGCTGGTAAAAAATACCATCACTAAAAAAAACCAAATCCTTAGAATTGTTAGTATACAAATGTTGGTAGGTGGATTACCACTAATTTTCCTATCATTAATTTTTGAGACTTGGAAAATTACATTCTCTACCTCATTTATTATAGCTTTTTTTTACACCTGTTTTTTCCCTGGACTTCTGGCTACTATTGTTTGGTTTAATTTAGTCAGAAAGGAAGGTGCTATTAGAGCGTCTGCTTTTCATTTCCTTAACCCTCCAGTAGGTGTGCTAATAGCGTCATTAGTTTTGGCTGAGTCCATTGAACTCTTAGATTTTTTTGGGATAATAATTTTGATGATAGCTATCTACCTTATATATATATCTAGATACCACCCAACCTAAAAATCAAGGTTTGAAACATTCAAAGCTTGTTCTTGTATAAAAACACGCCTAGGCTCGACATCATCACCCATTAAATCAGAAAAAGTACTTTTTTCTTCTGTAGTATGTTTTATTTGAACCTGCAAAAGTGTTCTAGCAGCTGGATCAAGCGTTGTCTCCCATAACTGATCTGCATTCATTTCGCCTAACCCCTTATATCTCTGCAAATTAAGTCCCCTTTCTCCTTCTTTTAGTACTAATCTTAATAGCCCAGAAGGAGAAGTAACCCTAATATCTTTTTCCTTTTTATTAAAAAAAGCCTCTTTTCCGAAGGTCTCAAGCATTTCTCCCTTGAGTTCATCAAGCATAACCGTTTCCTTCAGAGATAAACTCTCATTATCAATAATATATTCTTGAGTTACACCTCTCAAAGTACGGTGAATTTCTAATCCCCTTATTGCATTATAGTTACAGGCCCAACCTTTTTCATATTTTGTTGAAACTAAATCTAATCTCTGAGAAACTTTCTTTACTATATTTTCTCTTTCTTCCTGGCCAAGGTCAGGATTTAAACCACCAGCCATTGCAACTTGTTCAAATATAAA
>MDTC01134660.1_pt1 | contig 10327 bp, 18 predicted proteins | sample 811181 | NCBI WGS metagenome assembly MDTC01 (sample SAMN05326644, study PRJNA326480) | marine metagenome | isolation source: seawater | place: Pacific Ocean: North | collected 2011
TCAACTTTATGTTTGTCTTCCAAGCAGAGCACAACATTCTTATGCACCCATTCCATATGGCAGGTGTAGCAGGTATGTTTGGTGGAGCACTCTTCAGTGCTATGCACGGTTCTCTAGTCACCTCGTCATTGATACGAGAGACAACAGAGAATGAGTCTCAGAATTATGGTTACAAATTCGGACAAGAAGAAGAAACATACAACATTGTCGCCGCCCACGGGTACTTTGGTAGACTAATATTCCAGTATGCTTCCTTCAATAACTCACGGTCGTTACACTTCTTCCTTGCTACATTCCCTGTAGTTTGTATTTGGTTGACCTCAATGGGTATCTGTACGATGGCGTTCAACCTAAATGGATTCAACTTCAACCAGTCGATTGTATCTTCTACAGGTAAGGTCGTACCTACTTGGGCAGACGTACTTAACCGTGCTAACCTAGGTATGGAAGTAATGCACGAGCGTAATGCTCACAACTTCCCTCTAGACTTGGCTGCAGTTCCTAATGATGGACTTCCTGTTGCTCTAACAGCACCTGCTGTTGGTTAAGACTAGACAAAACTGATTATTATGATATAATGGGAGGCATCAACGCCTCCCATTTTTTATGAGATTAGGAGTGATGTGCTCTGGAAAGGGCACCAATTTCGAGAACATAGTTCGCACCTGTAATCAGGATGAAGTTGTTTTGATGATCCATAACAAGAAAGATTGTGGTGCAGCAAGGAGAGCTACTAGACTAGGTATTGCTCATTGTTATATCTCTCATAAAAGTGAGGATCAGATGGCACAATTGTTTGACGCTTGGAGAGTAGATCTGATAATACTTGCAGGATATATGAGGATCCTACAGAAACCTGATAGGTTCCCTTGTCCCATTATAAATGTACATCCGTCACTGCTACCTAAGTTCAAGGGTTTACACGCTGTTGAACAGGCATTAGAATCAGGTGATAAAGAGACTGGATGTACCGTCCACTACGTTAATGAAGAGTTAGATGGTGGAGAGATACTGTATCAAAGTGTAGTACCTATCCTACCTGATGATACTGTTGACACCTTGACACGTAGGATACAATTAAAAGAGTATGACATCCTACCATACGCTATAAAAATTGCTGTACAATGACCTTTAATGATTTTGAACCTCTTGACTTTAAGAAAGAGGGCATCGTATTAGATTACAAGACTGCTGGTGTCGATATAGATGCTGGTAATGCTTTCGCAGATGATCTTAGGAATAAAGTTGTTGGCCTTGGTGGGTTCGGTGGTATGTTTGAGGTACCTACTGGATATGAGAAACCTATATTAGTATCAGGTACTGATGGTGTAGGTACTAAGATTAACATTGCAAGAGTTGCTAATGACTACACAACTATCGGTCAAGACCTAGTTGCTATGTGTGTCAACGATGTGATTACTTCTGGTGCTAGACCGTTATATTTTTTAGATTATATTTCTACTAAGCAGATTGATGGTAATGTCGCTGACATTATGGTAGGTATCCTTAAGGGATGTGAGATAGCAGGGATGGAACTCCTAGGTGGAGAGACTGCTGAACATTGTAGGCAGAATGACTATGATCTTGCTGGATTTTGTACTGGTATTGTAGAGAAGAGAGAGGTTGTAGATGGATCAAGTATCAAACCAAGTGATATAGTCATTGGACTAGAGAGTAGTGGTCTCCACAGTAATGGATATAGTATGGTTAACTACCTACTAACACGTCATAAGATTAAGTGGGCAGATACTCCTGAGTTACTTACACCCACTACAATATACTCACCAGTGGTAAAAGGATTGCTTGAAGAGTTTGATGACATCTATGGTATGGCTCACATCACTGGAGGTGGATTGCTTGAGAACTTATCACGTTGTTTACCAGCAGGACTAAAGATTGAAGTTGATTACAAGACTTGGGATGTACCTCCTATCTTTGACAAGATACAACAAGCAGGTAATGTAACTGATCAAGAGATGAGGAGAGTATTCAATATGGGTATCGGATATTGTGTTGTGATTCCTGACAATATTAAGTATTATGTTATGGATTTCATTAGACTCAATGGTATACATTGTTATGAGATTGGTCAAGTCAAGGAAGTATTTGACTAGATGATACATATCTGATATAATATGATACAAAGAGAAAATCTAATGGAAGATCATCACGTCAATGACCTGTGGGAGGATATGGATCGTCTCAATATGTTATATGAAGAATTGATGTGGGATAATTTGGATCTCCTAGAATTTAAAGCAGACTATAAGAACAATAGAATAATTATTACTAATAAATCACAGGAGCTTAATAAAGATGGGTGATGGTTTAAAGAGAGGTGAGAGTACAGTACTGTATACTATGAATGGTTGTAGGTACTGTGTCCTTGCTAAAGAACTTCTTGCAAGAGCAAACGTACCATACAGTGAAGTACTGCTGGACAGGGATATGAACAAGCAAGAAGTTAAAGACATTCTTAGGATGGATGTTGTCACATTCCCACAAGTAGTGTATAATGGTACAAACTTAGGAGGACTGGTAGAGGCAGCACGGTATTTCAAATCCAAAGGTATGGTCTAAATAAGAATAGTTGAGGGTTAATACAATGGCTGAAGTACTTTTTTTTAGTGCAGTAAGCAGTTTAATTTTCTTTATTCTAGGAGGTATTATTGGATGGATGGGAAACGATATTGTGTACGCAACGACCGCACAACAACCTGAATATACACACCCAGAGATGTATGATTCCAATGGAACTCCTTACTCTGGCGACCTTCTATCACTACGTTTTGAGGAACGTCAGGTAGAAGACGAGGACTAAATACAAAAAACAAATTATTATGGCTGAATCACTATTAATTTCTGAAGTGCTGCAAAAGGTTAGCAATGCTAAGACTAAAGCATCAAAGATAAATCTTTTGCGAGAGCATAACAGTGAAGCTCTCAGGAAAATTCTTATTATTAATTTCGATACCAGTATTGAATCTGCTATACCTGAAGGACCAGTTCCTTACAAACCGAACGAAGCACCTGCTGGTACCGAACACTCAAGACTTAGTACAGAACATAGACTCCTTCACTATTTTGTGAAGGGAGGTGCTGATGATGTACCTTCTCTCAAAAAAGAATCAATGTTTATTGGTCTTCTAGAGGGACTACACGAATCTGAGGCAGAGGTTGTATGTCTGGTTAAAGATAAGAATCTTAAGAAGAAGTACAGGATTACTGAGAATGTAATCAAGGAGGCATTTCCTCAAGTGCAATGGGGCAATAGAAATGCACCACCAAAGCCTCAAGGAAAGCAATGGTCAACACCAGGTCAAAGAATGACACAAGGTGTACCACTTCCATCTATGAACGTTAATCCTAACGAGACTAGGGGTGGAGGTTAAGAAATAATAAAACTGTATCGTATGATACAGTTACGCTTGACTATATAGTATGGGTATGCTAACATACCTTTACGTTCACCCCATCAGGGGCGCAAGTAAGCCGACACGGAACGGATACGTTCATCCTATGGACATTCTACTCGCAACACTTTTAACTTGTGAGTATGCTAGAGATATTATCTCTGGTGTTACTGACCTCAATGCAGGACAGGCTAAGTCTGAAATCGTTGAGACAATTAAAAGTACTACTGAGCCAGGATGTGATTGGACGCAAATGCCGACTGAAGGAACGGGGAATTAAACCACCCTATCCAGAGGACACGCCAATGGCAAAAGTCACTTACCGTGGAGTCGAGTACGACTCTGAAGAGTACAACAAATCAGTACTCAGCGAAGCAGCAAAGCGTCAGAGACACGATCTAATGTATCGTGGAATCCACGTACGCAGCAAGGCAATCCCTTGTAGCTAACTGCTAAGAAACTTTAAAGACCCTCTTTACGAGGGTCTTTTTTTGTGCTAGACTACATACCTATAGAGGTAGGTACCTATGCTTACAGACGAAGATCTTCAGTTAAGGCAGCACGTTTTGATGCTATTGCTGAACAAATACGGCAAGACAGTGAAAAATCAATTGATGTATCAATGTGCAGATGAATGGATTGCTAAGGGACATAAGATATCACACGGTGTTATTCCCTACTTTGATGCGTACTTCTTACCTCGTAATGGAGACAAGTAATGTTAACTATGAGATTGAAAGCACAACTAAAACTAATCAACAAGGCACTAAAGAAACTAGATGAACGACCCTTCCTCTATAGTGATGAAGAGGTTGCTTATATGAAAAAGCAACGGCTAGAGATTAAGACTTCTCTTTACGAGAAGAAAGAAGCAAGACGTAGGAAGAAGGGATTTTCTAAATGAATGTGACACCCGATCTGGTTGAATCTATCTTCGCAACACCGATCGTTTATTATAAGTATCCTGATGACAAACACGAGGAACTTAAGGTAGCAACACGTGCTGCAATTAAGCGTGCTCATCCAGGATACGCAGAACATACTGAAGCATTGGTTCATTTCTATCAGCACGGTAAACAACACTTACTGTATGATAATGATGATCCTATCTTCCAACACTTTCACGATTGGTTAGAGTCCTGCTATGCACATACAGTAGTTGAAGTGCAGGGTTGGAATATGTCAAAGAAGTCATTCATCACAGATTGTTGGGTGAATGTCACAAAGGATGGTGGGAATCAGGTAATGCATTCTCACGCTAACTCTTTTATATCTGGCACCTACTATCTACAGATGCCAGAAGGTTCTGGTCCTATTCAGTTCTTCAACCCCACTAGTATGCCTAACAAACCTAACTTTGGGTTTGATAATAGTAGTGCAACAGACTTTAATCAAGCACAGTACTATGGTAACTGCCAAGAGCAGTACCTTCTCTTGTGGCCAAGTAATATTGTCCATCAGACTATTCCTACGGAGGGATGCACTAGAGTTTCTATCTCTATGAATTTTTTACCTAAGGAATTCTTAGCAGGTGCCTATAACTTTAAAGTTATTAAGCACGACCAAGAGGATCCCGATAGGTTACCTACATCTACAGAATTATGATTCCCGATCTACCGCCACATTCCTACACCTGCCTTGCTGAGGTAGTACAAGTAGAAGCAAGAAGATTTACTGACGATGAGTATGGTGTTGCTGCTTCTGTTTTAAACAGAGTTGCTTCCCCAGATTTTCCTGATACTGTTTGTTCAGTAGTGTATAGTAAAGGACAGTATGAAGGAGTATCACAGAATTATACACTCAGGGCAGATCCTGATCTAGTTGAGAAACTTAAATCTCCTGAAGGTCAGATGAAGATAGTTGATGCACTTAAAGTATTAGATGGAAGGACAGATTTTAAAGGGCAATCACAGTTGTGGCATCGTGTTCCATCTGAAGATCCTATGTTCCATCCTGAAGGAAACTTTTATCATTATCACTGGCAATGATTGTAATCACAACACTATTCCCATTCTTCTTTGTTATACTGTTAGTAACAGGTATGGAGATGTTATGGCCAATTAAATACAGAGGTCAATGAGAATACCACCTAATAGAATAGGTGTCAGACCTATGTTCTCGACACCTCTAGCACATTATAAAATGGATGCTGATAAGCATCAAGAATTGAAGGAGACTGTGCGGGAATCGATAAAGAATTATACTGGTGGTAAGAGTGCTTGGTCTCCTAATATATTTCATTATTATCAGAAGACTGGAGAGCATCTACTCTATGATAATGATGAACCTATCTACAGTTACTTCAATACGTGGTTACAAGAATGTTATGCTGACTACGTTATTGATGTGCAGGGATGGCAGAGTACACAGGATGCAAACGTTACAGACTGTTGGATTAATGTAACCAAACCAGGTGGTGAACAGGTCATTCATACACACGCTAACGCATTTGTTTCTGGCACTTACTACCTCCATATGGAAGGTGACTGTGGTGACATAGTGTTTATGAATCCTGCTGCTTCACCTAGCAGACCTTACATTGGGTTCCAACAGTTGAAAGAGACGGAGTTTAGTAATATGTCACAGAGTGGTGGCGCAGAGGAAGGTAGACTGGTATTATGGCCAGGACATATCTCCCACTACACACGACCTACTGGTGATAATTCTACTAGAGTTTCTATCTCTATGAATTTTATGCCAGAAGTATTTTCTGCTGGTGGTTACAACTATAGGGTTACAAGAGATGAGAGTTGATGTAGTAGATCTATTTCCTACAGCACTTGGGATCTATAAGTGGGATCACGAGAAGCATATGGAGTTGAAGAAACTCACGCAGGAATTAATCAAGACCAGACAGAGGATGGATAATCCTATGACTAATGACATTGGGCATTATTATAATGTATCCCAAGAAAGTTTATTGAATGAAGACTACCCTATCATCAGGGAGTTTGAAGAGTTCATTAGCAGATCTTATGTGGATTATACACAGTCTGTTTACAACTGGAATCTAACAAAGGAACATTTCATTAGTGAGTGTTGGGTTAATGTAACAAAGAAAGGAGGATGGCAGTTTAAACACAGCCACGCTAATGCATTTGTATCTGGTACCTATTACTTGAACTTCCCTTCTACTGCAACAGGTATAACATTTCATTCCAGTAGCATCGAGAAGAGTGATCCATATCTATCTGCTATGCCACGAGAGCAGAACAAATATAACTCTGAGTCCTTGACTATGACACCAAAAGAGACTATACTGTTTCTTTGGCCAAGTAATCTGACTCACGACACAAAGATCCTAGAGGCAGATGTCAAGAGGGTATCTATCTCTATGAATATAGTTCCTAGTGAACTAGACACTGGTATCTACAGCATAAAATTATCAAAATGAATGTAAAACTTGTTACTGTTACCCCTGATGCTGAAAAGACTATGGGGTATGTTGCTAGGGTAAGTAATCCTAACAACCAAGACAACCCAAAGATCGCTGGACTTCTAGGGTATTGTATTAAGCACGGTCACTGGTCTGTATTTGAACAGGCACATATGACACTGGAGATCGAGACCACACGTGGTCTTGCAGCGCAGATCTTACGTCATAGATCGTTTACATACCAAGAGTTTTCACAGAGGTATGCTGATGTGTCTTACATTAGAGAGGACATCCCACTACCTGAACTACGCAGTCAGGATTTAAAGAACAGACAGAATAGTATTGATGATGTGGATCCTACAAAGGTTGAAACATTTAATAAGGAAATGAGATCTCTATTTGATCAGAGTATTGATCTCTATAAGAAGATGCTTCACGCAGGTATCGCTAAGGAGTGTGCTCGGTTTGTACTACCTCTTGCTACACCGACTCGGTTATATATGACAGGTAGTGTACGCTCTTGGATTCATTATATTAATCTAAGAAGTGGTCACGGCACACAAAAAGAACATATGGATATTGCAAAGGAATGTAAGTGTATCTTTGCAGGTCAATTCCCTGTAGTATCGGAGGCATTAGGATGGAAGCACCATCACAATGGTTGAATGACATTAAAGTATTTGATGATGTCGTAAATGCTCAAGCACAAGAGCAGATCTTTAGGTATCTTTCGCAAGCATTTTATTCATTGCAAAGATCTAATGACGCTGCTGCTTGTGATAAGGCTAAGTTATTCTTATCACGTGATAGAACTGAGGAGGACATTAAGAACTTTCAGATCGAACACGTTGAGGATATGATGAAGCACGATCCAATGGATCCTATGAAGTCAGCAGATAAGTATTGGACACGAGTACATAAGAACGATCCTAATTGTAATGATGATGATCATCAGTTATGTACAGCACTCTATGAGGCACTCAGAAACGTCTGTAACGTACCTCCATTTGATTCTTGCCCAAGTGTTTATACAAATCTTCTACGCTCTGGAGACCGTCCTAAGGCACACGTAGACAACGTGAGTCCTAAGAATCGTACGGTAATGTTCTATCTTAATGATGAATGGCATCGTGACTGGGGTGGAGAGACTATCTTTTATGATCTTAATGATGAGATCACTAAGGCAGTACTACCTAAGCCAGGTAGAGTTGTATCATTTGATGGTAGGATACCACACTCTGCTAGACCACCTCTTACCGCAGCACACAGACCTAGATATATTACAGTAATGAAATTCTGATGCCACTATACGAATTTACTAATAAAGAAACTGGTGAGTCAGCAGGAGAGTTAATGTTACCTCTGTCTGGTCTTGATGAATTCCTTGAGAGGAATCCACAGTTAAGTATCAAACCAGGTAAACTAAGACTAGCAGTACATAAGAGTGCTGAATCTTTTCCTAGCTATCCTGATATGGATAACGAGACTAGAACCTCTGAAGAGAAACACCATACATTTAAACCACCTCAACCTGCCTCTTGGAATGATGATGACAAAGGTGAAACTGGATACAAAGTCATTGATAAAAGAGTTAATAAATTCAGTCATTTTGATGAAGACATTAAGAAATATGGTAGGATAGTTGGGACACCTAAGATGTTAGGTGACAGTGAGTCTGACTTTGCATTCGATAGTGTTGATAGTTCCGAACCCATTTCATATGAGGAAGAAGCACAACAATACGAGATCGAATCGAAGAAAGATAAGCAAGGCACGTGGGAACGTGAGACCTTGGGACAGAAAGGATGGAACTCTAAAGATCCTCTAAGTTTAAATCCTACTCTTGATACAGCAGGAGATACATTGATGCCTTGGGAGAAGGGATTCGCTAAGGCAAATAAGAAAGCTTATGATGAGGGTGCAGTGTTAGATCGTGAACGTGCTAAGGCAGACAGGACACGTGAGCGTGTCAAACTTGGACTAGAAGACCCTGAGGACTAAATAAATTATGCCTACTTACCCTGTTAAAAATACGAAGACTGGAGAGGAAAAGGAACTCTCTATGTCTATGAAAGCCTACGATGAGTGGCGCAAGGAGAACCCTGACTGGGATAAAGACTGGTCTAAGGGTTGTGCTAGTGCTGGTGAAGTAGGTGACTGGCGAATGAAAACCGATGGAGGATGGAATGAAGTCTTACATAAAGTAAGTCAACAACCTGGTGCCAACGTTAAACCATACAAATACTACTAAATGCCACGTAAGAAAACCATCTCTACGCTGACCACTAAGCAGATGAAACGCTCTAAGCCTATTAACCAAGACCTACTAAAGAAAATAGAACCCCTTACTCCCGCACAAGAAGTGTTGTGGGAGCAGTATGCTACTGGTAAGAACTTAGTTGCTTACGGTTGCGCAGGTACTGGTAAAACTTTTTGCATTTTGTATCAAGCATTGAAGGAGGTCTTGACAGAAGGCACTCCTTATGAGAAAATATACATTGTAAGATCACTCGTTCCCACTAGGGAGATAGGTTTCTTACCTGGCACCCACGAGGACAAATCATATCTGTATCAGGTTCCTTACAGGAATATGGTCAAGCATATGTTCTCAATGTATACGGACAAAGAATTTGACACGTTATACGATGACCTCCAGAGACAAGAGACGATTAGCTTTTGGTCTACTAGTTTTCTACGGGGTACGACTCTTGATAATGCTATTGTGATCGTGGATGAGTTTGAAAACTTGAATTTTCACGAGTTAGATAGTATAATAACAAGAGTTGGTGAGAACAGCAAGATTTTCTTTGCTGGTGACGCTAGCCAGTCCGACCTACTTAAGGTCACAGAACGCACTGGCATTCTAGATTTTATGCAGATCCTCAATGGGATGCCTGAATTCAGCAAGGTTGAATTCACCCTAGAGGATATTGTGAGGTCTGGTCTGGTTAGATCGTATCTGGTCTCCAAGATCAACCAAGGTTATGATGAAAACGTTTGACCATTCTGAACTAATTGATTCCGTAAACTTAAAGAGACAAATGGTGGAAGGCAAACGCCTTTACTCCGTGGAGGACCAACATTATCCTTCAGTCACTACAATACTATCGAATCAAAAGAAGAAGAAGGCTATCATTAATAATTGGCGCAAGAGAGTTGGTACTGAGGAAGCAAATCGCATCACAAAGCGATCTACTACCAGAGGTACCAACTTTCACGCTATTTGTGAAGATTACATTATGAATAGGTTAGACCTAGAGAATCATAAAGACTCTCCTCTACCTGTACAGATGTTTCGTACTTCACAATCTGTTATAGATAGAATAGATAGACCTAGACTTGTCGAGTCTATGCTATGGTCTCACACTTTAAAGATTGCAGGACAGGTTGACATTGTTGCTGAACTTGATGGAGTATTATCTGTCATTGATTTCAAGACATCTAAGTCACCTAAGAGACAGAACATTCTGGATGGATACTTCACTCAGATGTGTGCCTATGGCTATATGTTTTACGAAAGATATGGTATTGAGGTAGA
>MDTC01153417.1_pt1 | contig 10326 bp, 9 predicted proteins | sample 811181 | NCBI WGS metagenome assembly MDTC01 (sample SAMN05326644, study PRJNA326480) | marine metagenome | isolation source: seawater | place: Pacific Ocean: North | collected 2011
GAGTAAACTCCCGCCATACCAAAAAGACCTGAATGTTCAGACTTAAGTGTAGAACCCAAAGAATGTGCACAATCTTCAATAAGAGTAATTTCTTTTTTCAAACATAATTCTGCTATTTTAATTATATCTGGGTTTATCCACCCACCAATATGGGTTAATAAAAAAACAGATTTTTCAGGAGAATCTAAAGTATCTACAAAGTCTTGAAATTGTTCAAAAGTTGGCATTAAAGTATCTAATGAACAATCAACATACCCAGATAAGTTTAACCCTGAAGTAATGGCTATTGTTCTTACTCCATACATTGTATTGCTCTGGAGAAATATTTTATCTTTATTGTAATATTCTTTAAGTATTCTTAAAATTGATAAAAGCCCTGTTCCGTTAGAATTAACAGCAATGGAATGTTGTGATTTCGTATAATTATTAACCCATTTTGCAATTTCTTTTGACCACTTTCCTTCAGCTAAATTTCCAGTTTCAAAAATCTCTTTGTAATTATTTTCAAAAAATTCTATTGAATCTAGAGGTAATTTAATCATTCCCATATTATTTTCCCTTTGCTATTTCATGCCAAGATGTATTCGATATATTCTCATTTATTTTTGATTGAGATTTAATCTCAAAAGTTTTTCTTGGGTTTTTATTATAAACTCTTCTGTAAAATTCGGGAGCCATACTAAATGCAAGAGAAAACTTTCCTAAAACAATAGACCATATTTTTTCAGAGTTTTTTCTAATATGAAAAAGATAATTTCTATTTTCGCCCTTGTTAACAAGTTCTTTTTTAAGTCCAGTATAACTCCCTAAAAACTCTAAACCAGGATTCCTTTTTTTGTGCTCACTTATTACAAAATCAAGGTATTCATTTACTTTATTTTTTGCATTTAAAGTAATACCACCAGCTTGGCCAATACCATTTTCCTTAACAAGTAAGTTAATACATTTTTTTGGATAATAATCAAGCTCAACAAAACTACTTATTTTTTTTGGAACGTTTCCAACTATACCTATAGGAGCGTAGCCTATTTTTAGTGGCGTTTTGTAAATGTTAGATATTACATCAGGACTGCAAATCACTAAATTTTTACCAACAAACTTTTCAGTTCCTGCCTTCACAACAACACTATCTTTCTCCTCATTAATACTACTTACCTCTTTACCTGTAAAAAAATCTAAGCCATTGAAAATAGCTTGATTAAGTAAATCTGAAATTAATAACCTCGAGTTCATGGTTATGTCTGGACTAATTATATTTAAAAATTTATCTTTTGATGAATATATTTTTTTAATCTGGCTAAACCATTGATAATTATTTATTACAGATTTTCCAAACTCTGATCCAGCTCTTCTTCTTAACCAATCATGTTCTGATACTAACCCTATAATATTGATTGCTCTTGAGATAAGCAATGTCCATATAGGATTAAGCTTATGCAACTTAAACTTATATTCGATTCTTTGATTATTAAACCAACCTTGAGGGTTTTCGATTACATTTATTCCTTTAGTTGTTGGTATTAAATTCATATTTGTAAAACTATTATAAAACTCAAGTAAATCATCTGTTGCACCTAATAAATATCTTAATGTCAGTAAGTTGTCAGGAACTAAACTATACAGTGATCCCGAGTGAAGCCATTCATGAAATACCTTACTTGTTTCAGAAGCTAACTTATGATTTTTTTCAATTAATAAAACATTGTGATTTTCTCGACATAGAATTTCAGAGATTGATATACCTGAGACACCTCCACCAATGACTATCCAATCAAATTTTTTAATTTTAGGTTTCAATTTTTAATCTTTAAGTAATTTATTGTTTTGCTTAAACCAACTTCAAAATCAGTAAAATCATTAAATTCTTTTGAAAAATATTGTTTTATTTTACTTACAGATCCTGAAGATTTTTCAGGATCACCTAATTCAAGTTTTTTAAATATTTTGTCAACTTTATTTCCTGTTTCCTTCATGATCATATCAGCCACCCTGTTAATTGAAATTGAAGTGCCTGTCAAAACATTAACAACATCATAAATTTTTTTGGATTTAACAATATATATTGATTTGTAAATTACTTTAATGACATCCAATATATATATAAAGTCTCTAGTCTGATGGCCTCCATTTATTAAAATATTTTGATTTTTGATTGTACGATTAGCAAAAATTGAAATAACACCAGAATAGGGATTACTAGGATCTTGCTTGGGTCCATAAACATTAAAAAATCTTAGTCCAATGCTAGATAAGTTATAATGATTAAAAATAGTTTTTGAATATAGCTCCATAGAATACTTATCAACAGAGTATGGGCTTTGAAGGTTAACTTCAGTAGATTCGTCATTTCCAAAATCAAGTGTACCATAGACTGCTGATGATGATGCGTAAACAAGTGGTATTTTATTTTCCTTACAAAAGTTTAAAACTCTAAGAGTACCAATAATATTATCTATACTACTTTCCTGAAAATTAGTTATTGATAAAGGAACTGATGCTTGTGCAGCGAGATGAATTATAGCATCAATTTTTTTTAAGAAATTAAAATTAAATGTTTTTATATCTTCATCATAAAAAGTTATTTCCCTAATAAAAGTTTTTATATTTTCTTTTTTACCAGTGCTAAGATTATCTAAAATAATAATTTCATGGCCTTTTTTAATTAAATATTCAGATAAGTTTGAACCTATAAAACCGGCACCTCCTGTAACTAATAATTTCATATGGTTGCTCTCTAAAAATTAATTTTAATTAACATTGTTTTATAAATTCTTTGTATGATTGAAAAGACTAAATTGTATTTAAAAATTAATTTAGTTGAGTCAAAGAATTTTCTCTCTTTTAACAAAGCTAATGCTAAATGAGCATAATGATATTTTAATCCTTTTTTAATTTTTTCATCTGGTAACAAATTTTCTAAACTTTCGATAACTTCTTTAATAGCAATAATTCTTTGTGTTTCTGATAAATTCGACGAATGCACCCTATACTCACACAAAACCTCGTTAACTCCTATACAATGATATTCTTTTGATAAATTTAAAAACAAAAAATAGTCAGTAGAATTTTTATAATGTTTTGGAAAACCTCCAACTTTTTCGAACTTTATTCTATCAACAATCGCTGAAGAGAAAGTTATAAAGTTTTCTTTTAACAAATCTTCAAAAATATCACCACAAAGTTCAGTTCTATTTTTGTTAAAAATAAAATTCAAAGTTGGATTATCTTCATAAATTACTTTCGTTTTTGCGTAAACTAATCCAATATTATCGTTTTTAAAATATTTAATTTGTTTCTCTAACTTTTTTGGTAACCACTTATCGTCGCAATCTAAAAAAGCAATTAAATCACCATTAGCATATTTTGCTGCGTTAAATCTTGCTTCACCAAGAATTGTTTTTTGAGAATTAAGTTTATATTTTAATTTTTGATCATAAGATTTTGCTATATTAGCACTTTGATCTGAGGAACAATTATCAAAAAAAATTATTTCCCAATTTCTATATGTTTGTTTGTAAACTGAGTCAATTGCTGTCTTAAGGTATTTTTGACAATTATGACAATTCATTATTATGCTAATAAAAGGATAATTCATTAATATTTTTCACTTTCAAAAACATAGCTAAAAGTTTTAGCTGAATTTTTTCCATAATCTAAAATTCCACTTTTTCGTAATCAGGTAATTTATAGTAACCTAGATCCATTTTAAATTTTCTTTTTTATTTTATTTTCAAAACTCTTGTAATGGAAACTTGATATTGAAAAAATAGATTAAAAAATATTCTCATTTAAAAATTTCTTTTTTTTAAAATAATAATTTTTTAATAACTTTAATAAATATTTTTATTTATACTTTCAAGCTAAATTACATTTAATGTTATCTTAAAATAAGTTAAGATTTAATTTTTCAAAACGAAAATGGCGTTTAGTATACATAAATTTGTGCAGTATTGCAAATTCTAAGCTTTTTTAGAATCTCTTGCTAATAAAATTATTTTATTTTCTATTATCAATATATTTCAGTTAAGTTTTAACCTACAAATTGTAGTGCTTCTTTAATTGTTTACTTATTATTTTAATTTTTTAAAAGTTTGTTTTTATGGTTTGTGTATATAAACTTTAAATTTCTTTCTAAGCTCTTTTCAAAATTTGAATTAATACTAAATTTCAGTTCTTTTAAATTTTCTGAAACAATTTTTAATTTAAATTTTTTTTTATTTTTTTCATTGTAAAATTTTATATCTGGACTAAAGTTATATAGTTTTTCACAACTTTTTTTAACTGCCTCAGCCACCTCTAAAAGAGTTTTTGAATCTCCACTCGAAACATTGAAAATAGATTGATTAATTGTTTTGGTATATTTAATTATATGATTTATTAATTCAGACAAAACATTAATGCTTATATAATCTCTTAAAATACTAATATTATTTTTAATTTCTATTTTTTTGTTCTTAATAGCTTGTTTGCAAAAGTCATTAAAAACCAAATCCCAACCATTGCCATCAAAGATTATTGGAGGTGAAATAATATTTGAAAGTCTCAAAATAATCAGTTTTGTAGATTTTAAATTAATTGAATTTAATATATATTCTTCACCCAGTTTTTTGCTTGCAGCATAAGGGTGCGTATTATTTAATTTTGTATTTTCTGTAATATACCCTGTTAAATTTGACTTATATACATGCACAGTTGAAAAATAAATAAATTTTTTAATCTTATTTTTTACAGCTGCGTTAACAAGAGTTTTTGTAGTATAAGCATTAAATTTCATGGCTTGGTCAGGACTAACCGTTGATAATTTTGCATCAATTCCTGCAGCGTGGATTACGACATCAACACCTTTGAGTAATGCTATAATATCATCTGTATTGTCCCAGTTGAGTGTGTGGTTTAATATATTTTTTTTCTTAGATGAATTCTTTCTATATGATCTTGAAACTGCAATAATTGTATGTTCTTTAGGAATTGAGTTTAATAAATGATGACCAATTAGTCCATAAGCACCTGTAATTAAAATAATCATATCCTAATTAGGTAGCCAAAAAGCTTTGTTATCAATCCATAACTTTTGTAAAAGCTCATATTCCCTTTTTGTATCCATACTTTGCCACATACCAAAATGTTTGAAAGCATTTAACTGTTTCTTCTCAACTAAACTCTCGAGAGGTTCTCTCTCTAACATAGTTTCATCACCATTAATGTAAGAAAATATTTCTGGCTGAAATACGAAAAAACCTCCATTAATCCAACCTTTTTGTAATTGTGGCTTCTCTTCAAAACTTGTTACTAGATCTGAGTTTATTTCCAACTCTCCAAATCTAGCTGAAGGCCTTACTGAAGTTAATGTTGCAATTTTTTTATTGTTTTTATGAAAATTTAATAGATCTTTAATATTTATATCTGCTAAACCATCCCCATATGTTAGAAAAAAAGGCTTACTGTCTAAGTATTTCTCTAATCTTTTTACTCTTCCACCAGTCATTGTCTCAAGTCCAGTATCAACTAATGTTACATTCCATTCAATTCCTTCGTGATCATGAGATATAATTTTACCAGTCCCAATATTAAGAGTAAAATTTGAGTTTAAAAGTTTATATTCTAAAAAGTACTTTTTTATTTCTTCAGATTTGTATCCTAAAGCAATTATAAAATCGGTATAGCCGAAATATGCATAAATTCTCATAATATGCCAAATAATTGGTTTATCACCTATTTTAAGCATGGGTTTAGGTATTGAATGTGTGTGCTCAGACAATCTTGTACCAAAACCCCCTGCTAATATTACTACTTTCATATTCACCAATTATAACTGATTTCATTCAATGTTTTTTTTTCAACTTCATTGTCATTATGCTTGATATTAGCAAAATTTACTATTAAATTTTTACCCTCTGAAAGACCTTTGAAACCAAACCAAATGCCAGGCATAACTGTCAACCTTGAATAATTCATTTCACCTATCTCGACTTCAAAAAACTTCATTGTATTATCATCAAAAAAAACAAATTTTACACTTCCATAAGGTACAATTAAATTCATGACCATTTCTTTGTGAAGTTTCCATCCTTTTACAAAGTTATCTTCAACCCAAGAAAAATATAGTTCACCAAATCCTTTATAAAAACCATCTGTATTTTTTAAAGCATGCATTACATCTCCACCATTTGTTTTGATCCTTTTAAGTGGTGTTAAAAAAATATTTTTACTTAACTTAGCCATTTGATATTTTTTTTATTAGCAATTGAAATATATTCATCTATTTGATCAGACGAAAATTTAAATACATTTTTATCACCTTCAAAAAAAGATTTGTACCAATCTGATGTCATTTTTATAGTTTCTTTTAAATTAAGAACAGGTTCCCAGCCTAATAGATTAAAAGCCTTATCACAATTTAATTTTAAAAGGCCAGACTCATACTCTTTTTTATTATTGCTATTTTTTTTATCAATTACACTTGCGTTAGGCCAATAAGAAGATATTTCTTCTATTAATTCACTTACGCTGTAATTTTGATTTGAATTAGGCCCAAAGTTGAAAGCTTCTCCGTGGTATATTCTTTTTTTAAATAAACTAGATGCTAAGCAAAGATACCCGCCAAGTGGTTCTAAAACATGTTGCCAAGGCCTTGTTGCTTTTCCATTTCTTATAATTACTTCTGTTTTTTTTGACCATGCTTTCATTGTATCAGGAACTATTCTATTTTCAGCCCAATCACCACCACCTATTACATTACCAGCTCTCCCAACACCAATTTGGGTTTTATTATTAATCTTAAAATATGACTCACAATACGAAGAAATAAGAATTTCTGTTGCTCCTTTAGAAGCACTATATGGATCAACACCCCCAAGTGGATCATTTTCTCTGTAACCCCATGTCCATTCAACATTTTTATAACTTTTATCACTAGTAACCAAAACGCAAATACATTTATTATTCAATTCTCTTATTGATTCTAAAATATTCATTGTACCAAGGAAATTAGTTTCATAGGTTTCTGTAGGATTATTATAAGCTGTTTTTACAAGTGCTTGTGCAGCAAGATGGAAAATAAAATCAGGCTGAATTCTTAAAATTAATTTTTGTAGTTTTACTCGTTCTCTTATATCAAGATTATAATTTGTAATTTTGTTCTCAATATCTAATAATTTATAGTGAGAAGTTTTCGTAGGGGGACCTATCGATATTCCAAAAACCTCTGCTTCCATTTTTATCATCCATAATGTCAACCACGAACCTTTAAAACCAGTATGACCTGTAATTAAAACCTTTTTGTTTTTAAATATATTATTTATCATTTTTTTTCCTTTGATTGATTAAAATGATCAATGGGATTTAATAATTTTATTCCATCTTGAAAATTTTTTATCAAACCAAAAAAACATCTTTTTTTTAGGGCTGATAATTAAATAATTTATAAATTTGATAATATCACTTGAGTTATTTACAAAGTTAATAATTTTGGCGTTATAATTAATTGTAAATTTTAGATTATTTATATTTGGGTAAAATTTACCTGAATTATAGGTTAAATAAATAGTGTAAAAATGAATAAAAAGATCTTTAAGTGTTTCTTTCTTTATTATTTTAAAAAAACTGCCAATAAAACCAGCTCTAACTCTAATAAGTAATTTTTTTTTCATAGATTAATATAATTTCTTAAGTATTTTAGTTTTCGTCTTACCATTAATAAAAAACTATTATTAGGAATATTTTATATTATACATTCTAAATATTTCCAATTTTAATATAAATTTATTACGCTTATAATTTATAAAACCTAATTCGATAACTAAATTCTGAAGTTTTCAATTAGGTTTTTCCACTTTGGCAAATTATCATTTAACCAGAAATTTTTTTGCTCGTTCATATTAAACATTGATACATCTTCTTTTAAGGATTCTAACAATTCATAGCTATTTTTGACAAAATATACATTTGAATAACCCCTAAGTGGGCTGAAGTTTATCCCATCAAAATTGTAATGAATAATTGTTTTAAGCCCAGAAATGTATGCATCGACAGCTGATGAAGTTGGATTTGCACAATATACAATATCAAATTTATGTATATTTTTTGAGAGTGGAATATCGAGTATGTCAACATTAATTTTGGTGAATAACTCTTTTTTTATTGGATTAGCAAAATGAGGTTTAAACGAAATTTTATAGTTTTTTAGATGATGCGATATTTCGTTAACATTGTTTATAAGGTCTAAAGTTGGTTTAATTTGAATATCACCTAAAATCAATAATTTCTTTACATAATTATTCTTCTTCATATTGCTTTTTTCTAAGTTAATATATCTTAAAGCTTCAACTTGAAATATTTTATCAGGTGAATACCCTATTTTTATAAATTGATTATAAGATTTTTGTGAATTTACAGTAAGAAAATAGTTATATTTATTCATTCTTTGGCAGTCAAAATATCTTAAGTCCCAAAATCTAATCGTGGAATGAGCAATACCAATTAAGTTACCATGATGATATTTATTCCACGCTTTTGCAAGAGCGTTCTCCCATGCTTGACCCTCAAAAAGAAAGATACAATTATTTTGATGAGAAAGATTTTTCATTATTTTATTGAATATTTCAATAAAAAAAATGTTTTCTATACAAGTTTTCCCATAAATTGATTTAATCCAGCTATTTTTATAAATTCGATATAAAAAAAGTTTGGAGTTTTTTGGTGTAAAATCCATTTTTAGATTATTGAATTTAGGTGCACATAAAACTGTGATAACCCATTTTTTTAAAACACTAAAAATAATATTTAGTGAATGAGAGGAAAATATTAAATAATTGTTAAATAAAAGATTTTTTCCACTGTTTTTGCTGATAGTATCAATTGTTTCTTCAGCAAATTGTATTTCTTTTCTAGTATTGGAGGCGTTTATATAAAATAAATTTGTTTTATAATTCCAATTGCTAAATTTTCTAAAAAGGTCTCCCCAATAATGATCTATAACTAACTGTGAATTTTTTTTAATATCAGTATTTAAAATGGAAAAATAAGTGATTATTAAATTTTGATTTAATGCTATTGATTTTTGTCTGTTTTTCAAAGAGAAGGAAATTAAAATTATCTTAGAGTACCAAAAAAGAGCATATAAGACATTATAAATATAAGTGATTATTTCACTACAAGTAATGGTTTTACTTTTAATTTCTAATAAATTTTCAAATTCATAATTAATACTATAACTATTTAATAAAGCAATAATTTCAGATTGCTCAAAATAATTTTCTACACCAAAAATTTTTACATTTTTTAACTTTTCTTTTCTAATTAATTTTTCAAAAGCAATAAGTTTTAAAACAATAATAATTTCGGGTGTCTTGTATATGCTTTTTTCTAATATTAGAGACATATCCAAAATAGTTTCAAATTCAATACCTTGTAATTTTTTGTTGTTTTTATTTTTTACAGCTATTCTTGAAAGCAAGTCATCAGTAAATTCTAAGTAAACTCTTCTAACTTCATCAGAATTATTCTCAAGGTACTCAGGGATTGAAATTTGTGTATTATTTTTTTTTGAACTATTCCAAATGATTTGTTTTTGTTGCATTTTGAAATTTAATCTTTTAACCCTGCAATAGCTGCTCTACCCATATTTAAAATTGCTTCATTTGAGCTGCCTCCTAAATGGGGAGTGGCAATCACATTTGGTAAGTTGATTAATTCATTATCAGGTTTTGGTTCAGAATTATACACATCTAATATGGCTCCACCTAATTTTCCAGTCTTCAAACAATGTTTTAAGTAAACTTCATCTATTAAACCGCCCCTGGCTAAGTTTATAATTACGGAATCATTTTTCATTTTTTGCAATTTATTTTTTGAAATTATATTGGTAGTAATTTTATCTAGAGGCACATGAAGGGAGACTATGTCTGATTCAGATAATAAATTATCTAAAGATGAAGGAATTATATTATTTTTTTTATAAAAGTCAGTATAATCTTTAATATCATTAACTAGTATTTTACAATTAAATGGCTTTAAGACTTCTGCCAAGTCTTTTCCAATAAAGCCACAACCAATGATCCCAAAAGTTTTTCCTGTTAATTGAGAGCCAGTAAATTGCTTAAAATGTCCTTTCTGTAGCGAAAGGCTTGCTTGAGGAATTTTTCTTAAAAGTGATATAACATTTGATATCACAAGTTCAGAAACTGATCTTTTGTTTACACCTGGAGTGTGATTGAATTTGATATTTCTTTTTTTTAGATCTTCAAAATTAATTTTATCTAATCCAACACCATATTTACTTATTAGTTTTAGTTCTGGTAAATAATTCAAAATTTTATAATCTATATA
>MDTC01243190.1_pt1 | contig 10326 bp, 10 predicted proteins | sample 811181 | NCBI WGS metagenome assembly MDTC01 (sample SAMN05326644, study PRJNA326480) | marine metagenome | isolation source: seawater | place: Pacific Ocean: North | collected 2011
ACAACACTAGTAATAAAACTATAAAAATTAAAAGGGGCGAAAATTTCGCCCCTTTTTTTTTGCTTAAAAAATGCTATCTTAAATTTATGATACCAACTTGGGCAATAGTTCTTGATTATATTCTTGGCATGATTATGTGGACTCTAATTGGTAGAGCTTTTATGAACATTTTTCAGCGGGAAGATTCTACATTCTTTTTTATGAAGGTATTTGTTAAATACACAGATCCTATAATTAAGTTGTTTAAATTCATTACACCTAGCTTTTTATTTGCAGGATTCATTTCACTCTATGTTGCTTGGTTTTTTTATTTGTTCAGATTTTATGCGATGCCATATATCCTTGGATACGATGTGTGGGGAATGCTAGCATTTCCATTAGAAAGTGATTTTTCTAAACAATTATACCGTTTATTTTATTAACAAAGTATCTTTTTGACATCGTTAAAGTTTAAAATATATAAGTAATAATGACTTCATCAATTAAAATATCACCTTCTATTCTTTCGGCTGACTTCAGCAAATTAGGTGAAGAAATCATGGCTCTTGAAAAAGCAGGTGCTGATTATATTCATATAGATGTAATGGATGGGCATTTTGTTCCAAATATTACTATAGGACCAGAAGTAATTAAACGATTAAGACCAGTTACGAAACTAACATTTGATGTTCATCTAATGATTGCCCCGGTGAATAATTTTATTAAAGATTTTGCTGAGGCTGGTGCTGATATTATTACTTTTCATCCTGAAGCTACAGAAAATGTATCTAAAACAATACACTTGATAAAAAAATTAGGAAAAAAAGTAGGAATTTCACTAAAACCAAAATCTCAAATAAACTTAATTGAAGACCATCTAAGTGAAATAGATTTAATTTTAATTATGAGTGTAGAACCTGGTTTTGGAGGACAAAAATTTATGCCTGAAGTTTTGGATAAGATGAAAATGATAAGAAATATTGTTAATGAAAAAAAACTTAATATCGATATTGAAATTGATGGCGGTATTAACTTTGACAATAGTAAGAAGGCAAAAGAATTTGGTGCTAATATTTTAGTTTCTGGTTCTACAGTTTTTAAAGAAAATGACGGTAATCTAAAAAAAAATATTCAATTACTCAGATCCAATTAATGTTTAGCTTAAAGGCCGCTTATTTTTACTTTTTAGCAGTAAAAATTCTCTTGGCACGTTTTTTAAAAAATATTTTTTTTTCTTCAAATTATTATAATAAATCTCTTAAAACAAGATTACCTGAACAATTATATTTTTATCCAAATCCATTTCTTCTTTCTTCGTTTGTTAATCAAAAAATATTCACCTTTAAATTATCAAAAGTTGATATTGATACGTTTTGGACTGATTTTGAGTCTTCAGAGGAAGAGAAAAATCTAAATAGTTTTTTTTGGCTAAATCTTATTAATCGGAAAAATGATGGTTCAACTATTCAAGAAATTATTTCTATTTGGATAAAAAATAATACTAGATACAAAAAAAAAAGTTGGAATAATTTACAAATTAGTAAACGAATTTTAGCATGGATTTTAAATGCAGATATTATTTTAAACAATGCTGATCAAATTTTTAAACAAAAATTTTTTAATTCAATTATTACTCAAGTTAATCATTTAAAAAAAAATTTAGATGATGAGAATGATCCGGTAAACAAAATTGAAATTATCTCTGCAATTATATTGTCTGGCCTCGTTTTTAAAGAATACAATTTTAATTTTGAAACTGGGATAAAAGTATTAAAAAATGTTGTTGAAGAATTTTTTGATAATACTGGCTGTCCAATAAATAGAAATATTTATGATTTAGTCCAATGTTCGAAATTTCTCGTTTTAATTAAAGAATGCTGCAAAGATGCACAAGAATACATACCGGATTATCTTGATGATATTGTTGATAAGATGGTAAACTGTCTACACTCTCTAAGAACTCCAACAAATAAAAATCCTCTATTTAATGGCGCTAGCGAGTTTAAAATAAATAATTATCTAGAATACCTATCTGGCCTTGAGTATAATTTAAAAAAGACAATAAATATAATCAATCAAATTTACATTGTAAGAGGAAAAAAAAGCTTACTTTTTTTTGACATAGGTTCTCCTCCTAAAAAAAAATATTCAAAAAATTATCAATCAGGACCTCTATCATTTGAATATTTTGTTGATAATAACAAAATTATTACAAATTGTGGTTTTGGTAATAAAATTTCAAAGAAAACCAAGTTAATTAGTCGACTTACATCTGCACAATCAACATTGTGTCTTAATGATTCATCTGTGGTAAAGTTTGAGAGAAATAATCTTATTAATAATGCTTTTGGTGCAGCAATTATTAACTCATTCAAAGTTTTCGACTTTAATTTTGATGATGCAAAAAATGTTTCAACTCTCTCTGCAAAACACAATGCCTATGAAAGTAACTTTAATTATATTCATCAAAGAACAATTAAAATAGATAAAAAAAATAGTAATTTAATTGGAGAAGATAATTTAATTCCTATTAATCAAAATATAAAAATTTTAAACATGTACAGTATAAGATTTCATCTTTATCCTGGTATAAATGCGGTTCAAACTATGGGCAAAAATTCAATTTTAATACAAGTTGAAAAAAATAAGTCTTTGATATTCACTAGTAATGGAGATGATTTAATCTTAGAAAAAAGTATATTTTTAGGTAGAAATCAAATAATTAATAATTTTTGTATAACTATTTCAGGAACTCTAAATAATAGTGAAAACAAAACTATTACTTGGGAATTAAAAAGAAATAATTAAATATGAAACAAAAAATAAAAACAGCCCTAGTGTCAGTGTCAGATAAAACTGATCTATCTAAAATTCTTAAAACGTTAAATAAGTATAACGTTAAAATAATTAGTTCTGGTGGAACTTATAAATTTATTAAGAAATTAGGTTACGCTTGCACCGAAGTTTCTGTCTATACAGGATTTAAAGAAATGCTCGATGGTCGTGTTAAAACTTTACACCCAAAAATACATGCGGGTATTCTTCACGATCGATCAAATAAAAAACATTCCAAAGAAATGAGTAAACAAAAATTTCCTTCTCTTGATTTGATTATAGTCAATTTTTATCCTTTTCAAAAGATAGTAGCTCACTCAAAAAACAATAATGAAATTATTGAAAATATAGATATTGGTGGACCTACTATGGTTAGGTCTGCAGCGAAAAACTTTAAAAATGTTCTAATTATTACCAATAAAAATGATTATTCTGATTTAATAAATGAGATTGAAAGAAATAAAGGGAAAACAACATTAAATTTTAGGGAGTATATGTCGAGCAAAGCTTTTGGCTTGACTGCTTATTACGACGCAATGATAGCAAATTGGTTTAATCAGAAACTTAATATTAAGTTCCCAGAAAGAAAAACAATATTCGGAAGAAGGTTTAAGCAACTCAGGTATGGTGAGAATCCGCACCAAAAAAGTTCTATTTATATCAATAATTATAACGACAAAGAATTAGGTCTTGACCAAATAAGCGGAAAAGATCTTAGTTATAATAACTACAACGACATGTTTGCTTCACTCGAAATTTTATTCTCCTTCAAAGGAATGCCTACAACTGTAATTGTAAAACATGCTAATCCATGTGGTGTTTCTGTAAATAAATTACCTATAATTTCTTTTAAAAATGCTTACGCTTGTGACCCAATAAGTGCTTTTGGCGGAATTATAGCTTGTAATTTTAGAATTGATAAAATTATTGCAAAAGAAATTGGTAAAAATTTTTTAGAAGTTATTTTGGCAAAAGGGTTCGACAAAGAAGCACTTAAAATTTTAAGCAAAAAGAAAAATTTAAGAATTATTGATATATCAAAATATAAACAAAAAAGCCAAACAGCTTTAAAAGCATTTGACGGTTCATTTTTAATCCAAGAAAAAGATAAGCTTATTTTTAATGAAAAAAACTTGAAATTTGTAACCAGGAATAAACCTACAAAGAAGGAGTTGAAGGAAATAGAATTTGCTTTTAATATTTCTAAATACACGAAATCAAATGCAATTGTTTTAACAAATAGTTTCTCAACTATTGGAATCGGTGCTGGACAACCAAGTCGCCTGGACAGTTGTAAAATTGCAGTACAAAAAGCAAAACAATTTTTGCCTGAAAAAATACAAAACTCTATAGCTGCTTCAGATGCTTTTTTTCCTTTTGCTGACGGAATAAAATCCTTATTGTCGGCTGGTGTAAAAATTATTGTTCAACCTGGAGGTTCAATAAGGGATCAAGAAGTTATAAATGAGGCTAACAAATCAGGTGCAAAAATGATATTTACAAATATAAGACATTTTAATCATTAGTTATAGCTGGTCAATTTTTGCAGCTAATATAAAATCACTCTCGGCTAGACCCTTGATGGCATGTGTAAATATTTTTATTTTAGCATAACCCCACCCAAAGCTAATGTCTGGATGATGTCCTTCTATCTCAGCAGTTGAACTGACTTTGTTTATAAACTCTTGGCTTTGAATAAAATTTTGAAATTTATATTTTTTTTCTAGGAAATAACTTTTATCATCATCCTTTTTCACATCCCATCCATCTACTTTTTTCAAATATTTATGAATTTCACTTGTATCAAATGGAATCGTGTTTCCGTCACATGCAATACATTTTTTTTGATATAATTTTTCCATATAATAAATGGAGCGGGCAAAGGGGCTCGAACCCTCGACCTTCTCGTTGGCAACGAGACGCTCTACCACTGAGCTATGCCCGCAATATTAAAAACAGTATAGTACATTAGTTTTAAGAAGGTCAACATTTTAAAAGGACAAGATTACCACTAGGGTTAAGTTCTTTTTTCTATTATAATTTAATTATTATGAATCATAATTTGCCAAAAATTATTCCTGTTTTTCCTCTCAGTGGTGTTATTTTCTTTCCCAAAACTAATCTGCCTTTAAACATTTTTGAACCTAGATATCTAGCTTTAGTAAACGATAGTATTAAGTCAAATAAATATATGGGAATGATACAAGCAAAAAAGAACTCCTCGGATGTATATTCTATCGGCTGCCTAGGTAAAATCACAGAACACAAAAAGATTAAAGATGGTAGATTGCTTTTAAGTTTAACCGGCATAAGTCGTTTTGAAATTAAATCGGAAATCAACAATGACAAAATTTATAGAGAGTTTGAAGTGTCATATGAAAGATTTACAGAAGATCTAGAGAAAGAAAAAAAACAAATATTGATGAAAGAAAAAGTTGAAGAAATATTTAAAAAAACAAAAATATTTTTTAAAAAAAATGGTCTTCTACTTAATTGGAATGAATTTGAAAAATTAGATCAAGATCAAAAAATTAACACTTTAGCGATGATAGCTCCTATATCAAACGAGGAAAAACAGACAATTCTAGAATCTGTTCATATTGATTCTAAAACTAAAGTATTATCAGAAATAATTGAATTTTATTTGTATGAAAAATCTACAAATAATATTACTCTACAATAATTAAGAAAAAATACCTTTATCAGCAATAGACTGAGTTACTTTTTTAACAAAACTAAAATTATTAATATTATTAAGTAATCCTTTTTTAAAATTAAAAAAATATTTATTATCTTTGAAAAAAGAATTTGTTAAATTTATTCCAAGTCCAAATAAATTATTTTCTGGTTTTCTGCTATTATAAAAGTTTTTAAGTAAAAGACTGTCTTTAAACAACAAACCAAGTTTTGAGGTTTCAGACATTAGTTCAGATAATTTTTTTATATCTCTTAATACCAAGTTAAATCCTTGACCTGCTATAGGATGTACCGTATGTAACCCATCTCCTAAGATAAGTACATTTTTTTTGAAATACTTTGTTTTTAAATTTAAATTTATTGGAAATGATTTAAGATTTTCAATACATTTAATAGACTTAATCTTTAATAGCATAATTAATTTTTTCTCTAAAATTATTTTTAAATCTTTTTCATTTGTATCATAAAAACTTTTATTAACACTCCAGACGACAGAAAAAATATTTTTTTGAAATGGCAAAATTGCTAAGGGACCTTCTTTTAAAAAAAATTGACTTGCATTTTTGACATTGGAATTGTGTTTGACAGTTGTGGTTATAGCTAATTCTTTATAGTTTTTTTTTATAGATCTACCAGATTCAATCTTTTTGTATAATTCTGATAAACCTCCAGTACTTACAATGATCAAATCATAAAATTTTTTTTTCTTAGCTTCTAGTATAAAGCTTTCATCGCTGTTGATACTCTCAATATTTTTTTTAATTAATCTTATATTTTTCTTTTGTAAAATTATCTTATTTAATTTTTCCTTTAAATTTTTATTTTGAAAAATATGCATAAAATTTTTATTTTTTTTCTTATAATTTAAAAAATTTATAATTTTAGCTTTATCTTCGAAATATAAATGAATTTTTTTTATTGACCAAAAAAAATTAGATTTACCTAAATTTAAAATATTTTTGATATAAAGATAATTACTATCTGAAATTGCCGTAGTTCTTCTGTCTAAGTTTTTACTTTTTTTATTACTTGCGTATAAATCAATACTAACACTTTGTTTGCTTAGAATCACTGCGGCAGCTAAGCCAGCTAAACCATCTCCAATAATACAAATTTTTTGTTGGTACATATTTAAAAATTTTTATCAATTTAATAAAAATGATACAAAGTAACCTAAATGATTCGTTAAATGAATAATGATTTATAAAAGTTTTACTAATTTTCTAAAAGACCGCACCATTGAATTATTGGGTGTCAGTCTTATTTTTAGTGCTCTTTTGTTAACAGTGTCTTTTTTTTCCTACTCTCCGAGTGATCCAACTATTGTGATTGGTTCAGATAATGTAGACATAAACAACTTGTTAGGAATTTACGGAGGAATAGTCGCTGATTTTTTGCTTCAAAGTTTTGGACTAACTTCTTTCTTGATTTCCATAACACTAATATCTTGGGGATTTAATTTAATTTTCAAAAAAAAAATTAAAAAAATAAAATATAAAATTTTTTATCTTTTTTTATACGTGATTTTTACCTGCATACTAATTTATACTAGTTACAATAATTCTTTTTGGCTAATTGATAATGGAAATTCAGGATTTGTAGGGCAGATAATATTTAATAAAATTGTAAATATATTACCTGTTCTTGAGCATGAGTATAGTGTTTTTGTTTTTCTGGTTTTGAGTATTTTTTTCTTTTCATTGTCTTCTGGTATTAATATTCAGCATTTGATTAATAGTTTCAATTATATTTTGAGATTTTTTAGAAAAAATAATGATCTAGATAGTCAATTAGAAATAAATGAGAACAAATCAAATAATCTAGTTTCGCAAGATTCTTCAATCGAAAAAACCCAACAAACTTTTTCTTTCGACACAACACCAAAATTAAGGGAGACTAATATTAAAAATGAAAGCTTTAAAGATTTCAAACTTCCATCGTTAGATTTGCTAGAGAAAAACCCTTCTAAAATTAATTTATTAGACCTTTCTAAAAATAGACCTGATGGATCCTTTATTGAAAAAATATTATTAGATTTTGGAATTGACGGAAAAATAACAAAAATAAATAATGGACCTGTTGTGAGCTTATATGAATTTGAACCTGCGCCTGGTATAAAAGTTTCAAAAATTATTAACCTATCAGATGATCTTGCCAGAAATACAAGCTCTACATCTGCACGTGTTTCAACTATACCTGGTAAAAATACAGTTGGTATAGAAATTCCGAATGAGTCTCGTGAAGGTGTTTATTTGAAGGAAATTGTAGGTAACGAGAAATTTCAAAAAAAAGAAATTCAACTTCCTATTGCTATTGGAAAAAGTATTTCAGGAACGCCTATTGTTGGAGACTTAACAGTTATGCCTCATCTGTTAATAGCGGGCACTACCGGATCTGGAAAATCGGTTTGCATAAATACAATTATTGTTTCACTGCTTTACAGATTGAGCCCTGACTTATGTAAGTTTATTTTAATTGATCCAAAAATGTTAGAACTTTCTGCTTACGAAGGAATTCCACACTTGCTTAGTCCAGTTATTACAGATTCTAAAAAAGCAGCTTCTGCTTTGGGCTGGACAGTTAGAGAAATGAATAATCGCTACAAACTAATGAGCAAAGAAGGTGTAAAAAATATTGATGGATATAATAAAAAACACAAACTTAAAATGCCCTACATAGTTGTTGTCGTTGACGAAATGTCAGATTTAATGCTTGTGGCTGGTAAGGAAATAGAGAATTACATTCAAAAACTCTCACAAATGGCGAGGGCAGCTGGAATTCATATTATAATGGCAACTCAGAGACCAAGTGTAGATGTTATTACCGGCACTATTAAAGCTAACTTTCCTACAAGAATATCTTTTAGGGTAAGTTCTAAAATAGATAGCAGAACAATTTTGGGGGAGCAAGGTGCTGAACAGCTTTTAGGAAATGGAGATATGTTGTTCATGTCTTCAGCAAATAGAATAATCAGAATTCATGGTCCGTACATCGCAGAAAAAGAAATTGAAAAAATAACTAATATTTTAAGAGCGCAAGGAGAACCTGACTACATAGATGAAATTACTATCAGTGAAAAAAGCAATAATTCGGATTATCTTTCCAATGATGATACTGATGAGCTTTACAATCAAGCATTGGAAATTATAAAAACAGAAGGGAAGGCTTCAACAAGCTTTTTACAAAGGAAATTACAAATTGGTTATAATAGAGCAGCTAGAATTATTGACACTATGGAAGAAAAAGGAATTGTAAGTAAAGCAAATCACGTAGGCAAAAGAGAGGTTTTATAATTTTTGTTTTTTAGAATTTTATTCTTATTTTTTGTCTTTGTTAATTTAATCTCAAACGTAAAAGCTAACGAGAAACAACTAATTATAGACGAGTTAAAAAAAATAAATAATCTTTCTTTTAATTTTGAACAAATTATAAAAAGTGAAATAGAAATAGGAAGTTGTTTGCTGGTGTTCAATAACAAACTAAAATGTTACTATAAAAGTAAACTTAAAAAAGAAATTATAATTAATAATAAAACTTTAGTAATTTGGCAAAAAAGATATAATAAAAAATATTTCTATCCTGTCTCAAAATCTCCATTTATAAATATTTTAAACAAAAAAAACTTGATTGAATTAATAGAAAAATCAGACTTAACTTTGAAACAAAATATAGAATTAATGTATTTAGATAAAAATAAAAAAATTACTATTTTTTTTGAAAAAAATAGTTATGAGCTAATAGGTTGGCTAATAGAAGACGAGTTTCAAAATGAAATATTTTTTTCAATAAAAATTAAAAAAACTAATACTCAGATTGAAGAAAAAGAATTTAAAATTCCATCAATTTCTAAAGAGTCAAATTAATTGTCTCTTGTTTAAATACCTTAAAACCTTTAGACAAATAATTGTTTAATGCATGTTTGTGATCTAGACTAGAAGTGTGAACCCATAATCTTTCTATATTTTTTTTGAAAGCTTTGTAAATTATGTGTTCTAGTAAAAAAGAACCAAATTTTTTACCCTGATGTTCTTTAAGGATTCCCATTTGTATCAGTTCAATTTCATTTTTTTCTATATGAAGTTCTTGTTCGTAAAATCCTATTAGCTTTTTATCAAATTTCATAACCCCTGTGTCTAAATTTGTATTATTAACGTATTTCTGCCATTCCTTATCAGGCCACAATAGTCTATCTCGCCAAAAATGATCTTTGCCAATTTGTCTATAAAAAAATTTATTAATATTTATATCTTTTTCTTGTTCTAAGATGACTTGAATTTTTTCAGGTAATGTAGGAGATTTTTTAGAAAATTCCTTTTTTTTTATTTCTAAAAAAAATCTTTGAACTTTAGGCATGGTGAGCTAACCAATCATCTTTCCAACTTTTTCGCCGCCAAATATATGATAATGAAGATGAGGTACTTCCTGTCCTCCATCTTTGCCAATATTACTAAGTACTCGATAGCCACCTTCTTTATTTGAAATTTTTAGCATTTTAACAATATGGGTGATTGCTTTATTAAATTCTAAAATTTCTTTGTCCGAAGCTTTTTTATTAAAATCGTCTAAATCAACATACTCACCTTTTGGGATAACCAGTATGTGTATTTTTTTTTGAGGATTGACGTCATGAAAAGATAGAACATATTCATTTTCATAAACTTTTTTAGAAGGTATTTCCCCTCTGAGAATTTTAGCAAATATATTATTTTTATCGTAACTCATTTATTTTTGTCTTTTTTTTAATTCTCCCATTACATCTTCTATTTTGATGTTATTTGCTTCAAGATAAACCATCAAATGATAAATAACATCCGT
>MDTC01231629.1_pt1 | contig 10325 bp, 5 predicted proteins | sample 811181 | NCBI WGS metagenome assembly MDTC01 (sample SAMN05326644, study PRJNA326480) | marine metagenome | isolation source: seawater | place: Pacific Ocean: North | collected 2011
CAATCCACCGTTCGAGTTCGTGAGAAAAACAAGTTCAATCACGTGCAGCAGCATTAAATCGTTATCACCAACCTCACCAAGGGGCGATTAAATTGAAACAGTTCTTTCTACGATTTTTCGAATGGAAAGAAGAAAAATCATAATGTAGGAACTGCTTGTGCCAAGGCCATGTCAAGCGCAACTAAGGTGGTTTTCTCCACCGGCATAATGTTGCTGCTTGTCATGCAAGGCTGCCTATCTCCTTCAAGCGCTGATGACTCACTTGATTCCCCGCTGGAACACGATGCTCGAGGATTTGAAGTTCCAGATCCTACCGTGTATGACTGCTTCGAATATGATGACTGGAACCGTTGCTTCATCACCTACATTCCTGAATCCCTGAATGCTTCTTCGAAGGCACCGCTCATTCTCGAACTCCACGGCTGGGCAGCCTCTGCACCTGATACACGAAACCACACTGAGGTGACTACATTGGCCGATGAAGTCGGTGCTATCGTAGTCCACCCTGAGGGGATTTTAATTGAAAATTCCACTACAGAGTTAGGAGGTGGGGAGGAATCATGGAATGCAGGATACTGCTGCGGAGACGCTGTTGCCCTCGAAATTGACGATGTTGGATATCTAAGAGAAGTGATTCGAATCGCGCTTGAGCGGTATCCCGTTGACGAGAATCGAATCTATTTGACCGGCTGGTCCAATGGATGCATGATGGCACAGCGGATGGCCTTGGAAGCCAGCGATCTCATCGCTGCGGTTGCCTGCACATCGGGCTATCTGAGTTTTCACGACTCCCCTTCGTATTCTCCGGTTCCAATCATGGAAATGCATGGATTCATTGACGAAAATACTCCCTACACTAACACTGCCACTTGGGCACTGGTTGATGAAAACCGACGCAACCTCGAATCGATTCAAACTGGAGCGGTGGAAAACATGTACGATTGGGCTGAATACAACCAGTGCGAAGGGGCACTGCCTGACCGCAATGAACCGGGAACATACTACAGCATCCAAGGTTTCACCACCTGCGCTAACGGGTCCGAGGTTGTGCTGATTACGGTGCATGCAGGTGGACACAATTTGTACATCAACGATTTATGCTCACCAGATTTGATATGGAACTGTTATGGCAATCAGGGCCTCTACGACACCAATCAATTGCACTGGGATTTCCTCAGTCGATTCTCAAAGGATGTAACTGAGTAAACTTCTGCTCAAACCGAGGATTCTTGGGCAAGCGTTCGTCTGGTCTCACCAGGGTCAATGAACAATGCTCCAAAGATAATTAGCGTCTCAAACACGGCTGCAAGAAGGAACAATGTCGAATAATCAAAACGACTGGCCAGCGGTTCTGTCAGTTGATATCCGATGATGGATGACACGTTCATCATCGCCATATAGGCAGTGAATTGTGTACCCCCTACTTCACTCCACGTGACCCTCATCACCAAGGAATAGATGTTGATGGTGACAAGACCCCAAGTAAACGTACGAACCGACCACATGACCATCATGTAACTTCCACTGCTCCATAATGATTCAGTCAGTCCCCACAATGAAGTAACCACTGCGGTGAACAATGCACCGTAAATGATGACTGACTTACCACCAAAACGCCGACCGAATTGACCTCCGACCAAGTAACCGAGTATCGTAAAAAGCAGTATGACTCCACCATTGGTAACGTTGAACTGTTCAACGGTCCAACCCAATTCTCGAACAAACAAAAGCGGAAGAACTGGAATCAAAAAGAACGACAGCGACATCACGAGGCTCAAGACGATTCCAAGTCTGGCTGAGCGTAGAGAAAAGGCGGTTTTGAGTTTTGACAAGATGTCCTTAAAATCGCGCTGCTGTTCATGGTTAAGTTCACCGACTTGACCTTCACTCCACGGGAATCGCTTCTCTCCGGGTCGCTCAGTCATGTACAGAGGTACCAGCATAATGAGAACTAGAATGGGGATTTGCAGCAAGATGGTAGCTTTGATGCCAAGTGTACCAATGACAAGCCCAAGACCTGCCCCCCCTATAATGCCTCCAACTGATTTGGCAGTGAACATGTAACTGTTGACTTTCTCCATCTCGTGAGGTTTGAGAACATCGACGGCAAGTGCGTCGGTACTCACATCTTGCAGCGAGGTGAAAATATTGTAAACCAAGAACATCCATGCTATTGTTCTCACATTTTCTTCTGGATTTGGAACCAGCATCATGGAGGCAAGAACCAGAATCATACCACTCTGAGCAAGAAGAATCCACGGCCTACGCCTGCCCAATGATGGGATTTGGAATCGGTCAATTACCGGACCCCAAAGAAACTTCACCGACCAAGGTAGAGTACCAAGCGTGAGCATGAGGGCTAACTCACCGGCACCAACGCCTTTGTCTGCTAAGAAGGTTAGGAAAGCAATGGTGATAAAACCCCAGGGAATACCTTGTGCAACATAAAGAGCGCAAAGAGTGAGAACTCGTGCTCGATAACTGTCGACAAGCGTTTCTCCGTCTGAAGAGGAGTCACCCGAAACAACGTCTTCGGATTCGTCTTCAAGAACCATACTGAGTTGAAATCTGTCTCGTTGCATGGTCACGAAACCAACAAAGGCGAACATACCAAGAAACCAAGGAGAGAACAGTACTGATGAAAGCGATCCACTTCCGACTGCCATAGCCACTGTATCATTATCGTTTAGTGAGTCATTGGGATTCACCGCTGCCGGGTCAGAAGCGTTGAGTATTGGGAACATTGCTTCAACGTTCAATCCATCCATATTGTCAGAGTAATACAATCGAAATTTCGCATCACATCCCGCCAGTGCTTTTTGCGGATTCAAACATTCCAGCGCAGTCGGCCCTGGTTTGTTGAATTGGATATTGAGTTGTGGAATCGAGCCCTCCTCCCAAAAGGTCATGTTTTCGGAGATTTGAATCTGCCAAGATATTTGTTCGTTTGAATAGGTGGAGAAAGTGAATTCTTGTTGCGCAAGAATTTCGGAATCTTTCTGTAGTGAGAGCAGAAGTTCGTCTCCGCCACTGTTTTCAGAAGATTGAATCCAGAAACCAAGTTGGAGGTTTATAGAATCGTCCGGGTCAAGGTACATGTCTTGCAATAAGGGTTGGTCGAGTGAACATGCGAAATCTATGTTTTCAGTTTCATCAAACTCTCCATACCCAACATCGGTTGAACCTTCGGAGGAGAAGTGCGTAGTACACTGCCCGTTGGACAAAGATTGGTCACCCCAAACATACATGGTTTGGTTTTCAGAACTCGGCTGAGTATCGGCCTGAGTTTGAGCGAAAACCGAACTTGAGGTAACTGAAACGAGCAAAAGAAGCACCAAGGAAAAGAGTATTCCACGACGTGCCATACCTTTGACCAGCACGATGAACCATTCAAAACTTTTCAAGAACCGGAACAAATCAAGAATGCAAAAATGCACGGCACGGTAAAGATTGGCGGACGTACCAGGATTCGAACCCGGGTTTTCGGCTTAGAAGGCCAAAGTGATATCCAACTACACTATACGTCCTTACTGCAAGGGCAGAGTTCACCCTTGATGAAGGTTAACCCACATCCGTTGGTCAAAGAGGCCTTGCACACTTGAGGCATCGCATAGGACGGCGAACCGTAGTGCGCTTCCATGCATAGCCACACAACTTGCACGACCACTGTTGAACAGAGGCTTCTCCAAGTACACTGCTTCGCATCCGCTGAAGCAGAGGGGATTCTTTCATCGAAGGTGAAGGAGCAATCGATTGGGTCAATTCATCGTGCAAAGTTGAGTGGGACATTAAACCCGCAGCATGGAGGAATTCATGCACAAATGTATGGTTGTAAAGCAGAGTGTCTTCGATCAAGGCAGGATGTAAGCCGATGGTTACTTCTCCGGGGTCTATACGAAGTGTGCGTCTTCTCGCAAGTTCATTTGGACCTACTTCAAAGCGAGTCATCCCAAGGCGACGTTCTTCATTTTCAAGCCAAATCAGAGTTATGCGCTCACCAATCCACGGCCGAAAAACAGCTTTCGTGACACCTGATAATGCCTGAAGGGAGGCGTGGACTAATTCCTCAGGAATCGCAGGTTGGTGCGACGGAATTGGCGTGTCGGCGAGTGAAAACCGAGTTGCATCACCCTCGGACATACTTCAACGGTGTAGCACCACCCTCAAGAACTGCACGAACCATTGGTCTTCAGTAACCGCGTTCTTTAGCACAGCACTTGTAGAATTTCTTGCCATTTCCGCACGGACAAGGGTCCGTCTTGAAGCAGCACTTGCCATACGCCTTCTTTTTACCGCAATGGCATCGAGCCTTGAGACTTTGAGGTAGCTTGGAGAAGCCTACGACTTGACTGGCGATATTGGCATTTCCGCCGGCAGATTGCATCCTGCGTTGCGCGCGTTCTTCAGGTGTCATCTGTTCCCAAATTTTGTGATCTTCAGCGTCAACAGATCCGTCTCGATTCAAGTCTTTAGGATGGTATGATGGACGCTTCACACCGCCTCCTCGGGCTGAACCTTTCAATGTCGCAGTAGCCGCTGGTTTCGGTATGCGGGAGGGGGGAGGGCCTCGACTTGGTTGACTGCGAGGTTCGTCTGCTGTAAATTGAGCGTTTGCCAAATCCTCTCGTGCTTGATTAAGCGCGTCGACTCCTGCCATAAGGTCGTCATGAGAGATTCCAGCATCAACCAGGGATTCTTGCGAGATGAAGTCGGTAAGACCCAAGTCTTCAGCGCGTAATTCTATCAGCGAGAGAAGGTCGCCAAGAGCTCCTTGAGGGAGCAATCGCTTGTCGTTTGCTTTCTCCAAATCCTCTTGAATTCGGCGAAGTTGTTTGCCACTGTCGGCTTTGCGAATTTGTTTCTTGAACTTCTTCACACGCCGGCTCATCTTATACTCTGAACGCAACGTAATAGCTCGATAGAGGTAGCCCAGGACTGTCAGGATGAGTACACCAAGACCCGTATATTGGCCGTACTGGGTTTGGAGAGAATCAAGTACGCTTCCGATGACTGGAAGTTCAGTATACCAATCTTCATCGAGAATAGGTTCAATCTCATCGTCTTCGTCGGATTGGTTATCGGTCTGATTGCCGGTGCTGTTATCGGTTTGGTTTCCAGTTCCGGTCGAATTGCCAGTCGAATTATTGTCTGAATCGTCATCTGATATATCGGCGACACAGCCATTGTCGTCTACAGTACTGTCTTCAGGAGTGTCTACACAATCATCGTCGTCATCATGGACACCATCGTTATCTTGGTCTTCCCAAACAACACATCCTCTCCAGTCGATTTCTTTTTCGAGGTCCGTGTTTTCACATGCATCATAATCATCAGCAACACCGTCGCCATCTTCATCAGGGAACGAAGTTTCACAGCCAGTATCATCAACAACTGCTCCTCGGCGACTCACTGGACAGGTGTCCTCTGTATCGAGGTACCCATCATCATCGTCATCCAAATCTTCATCAGAATCTCGGCAACCATCATAATCATTGTCTGGAATTGAAGAATTAAAAGCATACCAATCGAGTGAACCGGTTGGGCACATGTCTTCTTGATCGTCAATGCCGTCGTTATCATCATCCCAATCTTCTGTTGAATCTTGACATCCATCAGAATCATAATCGGTAGCTGCAGTCGAATTCCAATTCGTACGACCATCATAGCAATGGTCATACTCATCATTGACGCCATCACCGTCGAAATCCTCTCCTCCATCATCTTCTTCATCGTCGTTATCGAGTAGGGGAATGGTGAGACACTTATCATCAGCGTCGATGACAGTACCTGAATAAAACAACTTCGAAATGAGGCAATATTCCACACCGCGGGTAAATTCTTCATACCATAGCGGGAAGGCGGTTGTTATGGTTGTATAATCAATGAGGAATTCACCGGAAACATTGTAGTTGTACATATGGATTTCAGTATTATTTCCTGAATAATACAATAACCCATTTATTGTATAATTTCGGTCTTCTTCAAGGTCATATACTGCGGAATTAACGGTAAGAACGGTATACACAGTTTCATTGTATTCCTCTAACCATTCGAGACCAGAAACAATCGTTTCGTTTATCGCAGTACTACCGTTATCTCCACTATCTGAAGCCGCAGTTAGCGATATTGACTCGAGCAAAACCATATCTAAATTTTGAGAAGAAACAGAGTCGTAAATTTGAAATTTGAAATCATATGAACCCGTTGATTGAGTCGTCCACGAATCACTAATTTCAATATTGGATGAATCAGAAATCGTGTAAGTACCTTGAATAATCGTTTCGAGACTCGTCAATGCATAAAATACCTCGACATACAACTCGAAATCGACATCACAATCGCAATTAGTGTGAATTTCAAAATCAAAGGAAAACGTATCACTTGGATTAACTGAATACGATAAATCTTCAATCCATACCGACGCATCAGATGGGTCTGTAATTGGAACTTCATCTTCTTTGTAGATGTAAACTACCTCTTTTTCGGTAATATCCACATATGCAATGTGGACTACATCATCAGAATCGATTGCTAAATTAGGTGATCCACCAATATCTTCATCACTGTGAATATAAAATGGCGTCGTCCATGAAGAATCTTCATAGGCCAAGTATCCTAAATTCGAATTACCATAATCATAGTATGCAACATGAAGATTATCATTCGAGTCAATCCCTAATGACGATGAAAAACCAACAATCTCTGAATTATCGAGTACCAGCGGTGTGTTCCACGTTCCAGAATGTCCGATGTCACTCGTATACATGAGGTTGAAATTGGTGTCATCAACATAAGAGACATGGAGGTTATCATTTGAATCAAGAGCAAGTGAAGGCGAACCCCCACAGTCAATCGTGACCGGATTCGACCATGACCCGAGGAGGTTGTCATAACGCATATATCCCACACTATCAAAATCGCAATTCGAATTGGCATCTTCGATTATTATGTAAGCTACATGCAGATTGTCTTCAGAATCAATCGCAAGAGATGGCCCCATGCCAACGTTAGTACGATTATCTAAAATTATCGGATTGCTCCAATAACCCTGACCATCAAAATACTCGATGTATTTGAGATTATCAGCTGTAGAATCGTAATACGTTATGTGAATATGACCATCTGAATCGATCTTAATAGTGTTGGCCCCTCCAACAGTCGAGGAACTACTACTCCCATCCAAAACTACGGAGTTACCCCACGTCGAAGTCGATGAAGACCATTTAATGTAATTAAGAGAGCCATTCGTGAGATCATGATATGATACATGCAAGTTATCACTTGAATCGATTGCAATGTCTGGTGAAAGAGATTGGGCTGCGATAATTACTGGAGTACTCCAAATTCCCTCGTTTATGGAGGATGTATATTTGATACCCGTAAAGTTGTATGAACTGTCGGAATATACAACATGATAGTTATCATTCGAATCAAATACCATTTTAGGACTTGATGCATCAGTGCCGAGCGTAAATGGCTCACTCCAAGGTGATTGAGGTCCTTCAGAAGTAGCATATTTCAAATCAGAGTTTGTTGAATCATGATAAGAGATATGTGCTCTGTCTTCAGAGTCGAACGCTATTGAAGAATATTCGCCTACAGCTCCAGATGAATCAACGGTCATAATCGTCCAATTCGGACCAGATTGTGCATTATTGATATTTGTAGCATGCTTGAGGTTTTCGTTTGTATCATCAAAATAAGAGATATGAACGACGCCTTCTGAGTCGGTAGTGATACTGGAAGTATCGCCTACCTCACCTGCTTCATCAACCAATGATGTAACCCAAGAACCAGATTCATCTGTTGCATATTTCAAATCTTTATCGCTGACGTCATGGTAAGAAATGTGGACCGTGTTCGAGTCATCTACGGCAATTGAGGTGGAGGAGCCGATTGAATTAGAACCTGAATCAATAACAGTGGTCACCCAACCCGAAGGTCCCCAGGTATTTTCGGCGTAATGAAGCGCCTCATCATCATAATCAATATACGAAATGTGAACAGTATTGGCGGAATCAATGACCAGAGAGGTATGATGTCCTACATTACCCGAAGTGGCAACTGAAGCCAATGACCATTCACCGTTTGAATATTGGTTGGTAGCATGTCGAAGATTGCCGTTTGTTGCATCATAGTAAGAGATGTGTACTTTATCGTATGAATTAACGCCAATCGATGAATAAGCACCTACATTGCCTTGACTTTCGATAACCGAGGTGACCCAGGAACCGTTGGCGTTGGCGTTGGTAGCGTATTTGAGGTCACCATTGGTCGAATCATCATACGAGATGTGAAGCGCATCATTCGAATCAATTGCAATGGAAGAACCGTAACCAACATCTCCTCCTGAGTCGATCGTGTATGTAATCCACTGGCCGGAAACATCTGTTGCATATTTCAAGTCCTTTGAAGATGCATCAAAATAGGAAATGTGTGCGTCATCATTGGAATCAATAACGATGGAGGAATATTCCCCTACGTCCGATGAATAATCGACCAATGTCAAATCCCAAAGATCATCCGAGCCATTTCGTCCCGAAGTCGAGAACGTTTCACTGTCGAAAAAATCTGAATCTTCTGACAAACGATTTAATCCGTCTTCTGTCGAAAATAACACCACTTGACCTAGCAAAATGGCTATGCACATGTAGACGGCAATCTTGTTCATTAATTAGGCCAGTAGGTTGCGGTATATATTGATTGCATGCCAAAAAAAGGCGATTTAGTATTGCTTTGCTCGTTCTCTGGCATCTAAATCCCAGGGTTCTACGCGTTGCATTTGTCTTACTTCAAGCGTTTGCAAATTAAAAGCGGTCAGCAAAGCAGGTTTGTTTTCATCATGAAATACGCACGTATCTAAGCCAATGCTTGCCGAACGTCCATCAACCGTTGCGGTGATTGAATACCATGGTTTGCCCCATCCATCGTAGCCCATGGAGTGGTTCAGCGACATTGTGGGCGTGTGGCCAAACAGTACAGTTCGGTGTTTATCAATCGGTTTGGTAGCTGAGTGAAAGGGTCTTCGAATCCATAGATGTACACTTTCTTCTTGGCCTTCAAGTTCTAATCTCGGGTCATAACCTGCATGAACGAGACGCCATTGATCAAGAATGAGATGAGACGGTAAACGCTGCATCCACCCTCTATCATCTTCGACTTGGGCAAGAAGTCGTTCAGAATCCTCATGGCCAAAATCATCGGTATAATCTCGAATGTAGGAAGCGACTGTGGCGTATCCGCCGTTGTGAAGCCAAGTAACCATATCACTGTCTGGTTTTTTGAGAGATTCAAGTTTAAATCCATCAACCATCATGTCTTCATGGTTACCTTTGACGCAATGAATTCGAGGATCGCTTCGGGCGATGCGTACAACATCGAAACTGTCTGGTCCTCGGTCGATTAAATCTCCAAGCAAAACCACTCGGTCATCCCTTGACAATTCACACGCATCCAACAATGCTTCAAGCGTGAGTGAGAATCCATGGACATCACCAATTGCCCAAACATTGTGTCCGTTTCCAAGTGCATTTTGCAGGTCGTTTTCAATGTCCTTTCGCCTCATTTTACTTACCGTGAAAGTAAGCATTCTACAGTACTTAAAGGAGACACAAAACAAGTCACTGAAGGATTGCAAACCGATGATAAAACAACCAAAGCGAGTTGGCAATGCTTATGATGGGCGTTCAAGTGGGATGACTGCGAAAGCACCCATTTGGGCGTGTAGATCAGTTGGAAGATCGCTACCTTGGCATGGTAGAGGCCCCGAGTTCAAATCTCGGCACGTCCACTTCTTCGATTCATAGCGACGGAAACGAAGTGGCCGTGCGCCATGCCCGATCTTCTGCTCAATGCCTCGGGCATTGGCTCGGCACGTCCACCAAACATGTTTTTGTTCAAATTTGTTGAACGAGATTTTCATCAACCTATTCACCCTATGCGTTGGTAAGGCAGAGGACCATGACCGGGACAGACGATGCTAATCCGTACACCCCACAGCCCCTTTTGCCGTTTCATGTGATCGAGAACAAGCGCTACCTCTACCTCGCCTTGCCGGCGAACGCCATCATGCCCTTCTGGCTGGCCACCATGGGTCTCGACAGCGAGTTCCTTGAGGGACTGCCTGCATTGCTGCTGATTTTGCTCCCATTCATGCTCGTCAGCATGGTGGTGGCCATGGTCAAATTGGGCGAGGCTTTCTCCACGCCCCTTTTTGCTACCACCGCTTGTTCGCTACCAATTTCGCTGTGGGAGAACATCAACCAACGCAACAACGGATGCCTTTCCTTTGGATTCCCAGGTGAAAGCAGATGCCCATCTGACCC
>MDTC01243142.1_pt1 | contig 10325 bp, 11 predicted proteins | sample 811181 | NCBI WGS metagenome assembly MDTC01 (sample SAMN05326644, study PRJNA326480) | marine metagenome | isolation source: seawater | place: Pacific Ocean: North | collected 2011
AACCCTAAAAGGCTATGGCTTAGGGGAAGGATCTGAGGGCAGGAACATAGCTCACCAAAAGAAGACCATGTCGGATGATGAGAGAATTAAAATTGCCAAAAGACTTGATATACCACTCTCTGAAGAGGAATGTATTGCCGCAGAGTTTTATGTTCCAGATCAAGATTCAGATGAAATGAAATACATGCATAAAATGAGAGAAGATCTCGGGGGTTACCAGCCTATCAGGTTTGATGATTGCAAAGGTTTACAGGCACCGGATATGGATCAATTTTCTGACTTCACAGACGGCATTGACCGAACTATATCCACAACTTTGGCTCTTGTTAGAATGATCTCAAAAATGTTGAGAGATGAAAATATTGGACCATATATAGTCCCGATCATTCCAGATGAGGCCAGGACCTTCGGTATGGATGGCTTATTTTCACAGGCTGGAATCTATTCGCCAGATGGACAGAATTATGAACCTGTTGATGCAGGAACTATCTCGCCTTACAAAGAAGCAAAAGACGGACAAATTCTCCAAGAAGGGATATGTGAGGCAGGAGCTTTGGCATCATTCATGGCTGCAGGAACTGCATACTCTCACTTTCAACTCCCAATGATTCCGATTTATATCTTTTATTCCATATTTGGGATGCAAAGAGTCGGTGACATGGTTTGGGCATGTGGTGATGCTATGACCAAAGGTTTTTTAATTGGTGGAACAGCGGGTAGAACGACCTTAAATGGCGAAGGCGTTCAGCACCAAGACGGACATTCCCATGTTTTGGCTTCGATCGTTCCAAATATGATGACTTATGATCCTGCTTTTGCATATGAGTTAGCTGTAATCATGCAGGATGGAATAAAAAGAATGTATCAGGATAAAGAAGATATTTTTTATTACATCACTGTATACAATGAAAACTATACTCATCCTGCAATGCCTGACGATTCCCGCGAAGGAATTTTGAATGGAATGTATTGTTTTAAAGAAGCCTCTGAGAGCCTATTAAAAAAATTCAAAGGCAAGCCTATACATCTGCTAGGGAGCGGGAGTCTCATGCAAGAGGTCATTGAAGCCCAAGAGACTTTAGAGGGAGAGGGTATCCCAACGTATATTTGGAGTGTAACCAGTTATAATCTTTTACACAGAGATTATCGAGACTCGAAGAATTCTGAAAAAAAATCATACATTGAGTCTATTTTAGAAGATCATGATGGACACTTCTTATCAGTCAGCGACTGGGTTACTTTACTCCCAGATAGCATTTCGCATCTTTTTCCAGGCGGTTTAACAACACTCGGAACAGATGGCTACGGCTTGAGTGAAACGCGAGAAGCCTTAAGAGACCATTTTGGAATAAGCGTGAAGTCAATTGTCAAAAAAGCAAAAGGTCTTTTGTCTAATTGATGATTTCAGCTAATGCCTTTATGTGAGCAGGGCTGGTATCGCAACATCCTCCAATTACATAAGCTCCCTCATCAGCCCAAATTTTTGCCTGTTTGGCGTATTCATTGGGCGTTATCTCTATAGTGTTATGATAGTGGAATATGTCTGGATCAATCTTCTTGCCCAAGTTCTCTATAAGATTTGATTCTTTATATTCGCGAGAGTTTGCATAGACACCAAACTCATTGGCTTTCTTCATTGTTTCTAGATGATCCGTGACTAAGTTTGTTGCTGTGCAATTCAAAAGTTGGCATTTTACTCCAATCTTATTTCCAGCATTAATCGCATCTTCTAGTAATTCTCCGCTGGGCAACTTAGATCCATCCGTGCTTCTTGTATTCCAGCTTAACCAAACTTCATCGAATTTCTTTGACGCAATTTTACTTGCAATGATTCCCTCTCTGATTGAGCACATGGTCTCACATACAATTAAGTCCACCTGTCCATACATTATTTCTAATAAATCGTCATAAAATGAGACAAGTTTTTTATCATCAGGAGTTAGATCGGGCCTAAAGCTGGTCTCAATTGGAGGGAAAGAGCCAGCAATCAATATATTTTTAAATCCCGATCTCGCTTCTTCAGCGATATCAATTGAGCACTGCACAAGATTTTCAAAGTCTGCCTCTAAGTTTTCTCTTTTTAGAATATTTGGTGTGACGTAGTAATTGTTTGTAATGATGACATTGGAGCCGGCTTCTATGTTTTCTATATGAATATTTTTGACTGTATCAGGATTTAAAATAAGAGCATTGGCTGTCCATATTGATTTTTTCCAGTCTGGAATATTTATTTCTCTTGCTTCAAGCTCTGTGCCCATTCCAGAATCTAAAATATATTTCATTTTATATTTGGGATTTATCTTTTTGGTAATAGTAGATGTAAAGAATAGGAAGAATGCCCGCAGTATTAGTTACAGCAAGGCATATGAACCATATCAATTGGCGATTTCTAGCAGACATCCATAAAGCAATTAGCTTCCAAACCGTTGACCAAATAATTAATGGAATTATCCAGTAATAAAGCAATGGAGGTTCTAGCATGATTTAAATCCGTTTAATAAATTTTCTGTAAAACTTTTCTACAAAAGTTGGGGAGTAGTAATCCTTGTCTTTTTCTGAGATTTTATCATAAGACCTCTTGTACTTATGTTTAACCCAAGCATTCAAATCTGTTTTCTTTAAGAAATTGAAAATAATTATTTTAAAAAGCCCGCTCCTATTTTCTTTGATTAAAGCGGTTCCAAAATCAATCAGATATGGATTTAAGTCTCCACCAACTAAGAGATTGTCCTTTCTTTTTAGATCCCCGTGAGCGATGCCCCTATTATGCATGGATTTTATTAGCTCTAGGAGAGAGTTAAAGAATTGATCATTCCCATCGAGTTCGAATTGTTTGCTTCTGTAAGATTCTCCATCTATATATTCAAGGACTAAAGATCCATCTTTTGTTAGACCATAGCACTTTGGTATGCCATCCAAATTTTCGAGTATTTCATAGATTTTAAATTCATGTCTGATGCTCCATCTGTTGATTGATTTAGACCACCAGTGATCCTGATTGGCTGATTTAATCAGATAAGCTCTTTCATCAGTTTCAATCTTGAAGAGTCTGCCTTGGTTGCCTTCAAACAAGGGTATGGAAGCTGAGGTACCAAGCTTTTCAGATATTGTTTTTAATAGGTCCTCGCGCTCCACTTTCTTGGTCTATCTTTGCACAACAATAAAAAGCCAGATCAAAACATAGGCAACAATCACCGGTTCGTAGTTTGTCATCAGACTTTTGTTCAAAGACCAGCTTCTTAGATCTAATTTGGAAAAAATATTGCCATTCATGGTGCTTTTAAGATCCATTTTAGGCATTAGTGCTGGCGTGATAGAAGCCCATTCTTCCCAAGTATCTGGAAAAAGTGATTTTAATTTTCTGTCTTCATATTCAATCGCAGTGGGGTAATAAAACCAGAAGAAAATAAATGCACTGATAAAAGACCAAAGGAAACCATTAATCAGACATAAGCCTATTAGAATCATTATATTTCCAGTGTAGAGAGGGTGCCTCATAAAAGCATAAGGCCCTGTTGTGGAAAGTTCTTTATTTTTTAAGACAAATCCTGATGCAAACATTCGGATAGCTAGACCTAGAAGAATGAGGCCTATAGCAATATAAGATGCGTAAGGAAAAATTGAATCTGGAGATGTGTCAAAGCAAAAAATACTGACAAGGATGATCCCTATGCTTTGTCTAGAAAATTCGTGGTATCGTAATTCTCTAATGAGGTGTTTAATTCCTGTTAGCTTTGGTAAAGCATCTGTTCGGTGTGACATAAGCCTATTGCCTTTTGCTATTTACTTCCTCGATAAATGCCTTATCAATGGTTGTGATTCCTTGACTTTTTGCTTCTTTAACAATGCCTTTCAAGGCAGTCTTTACGAATACTTTAGGTATTCCAGTTAATTGTTTGCAAGCATTTTCCGTGAAAGTAATTTCTTCATCAAGTCTATTTGCAATGTACATTACCGCATCATGTTTTGCTCCTTTATTCTCAGGAGTTGGAAGCCAAAATGCCTTTTTATGTTTTGCAAACCAGAATTGGTTTGCGTTTCTAAAGCCAAAACTGATTGGCATATTTGGTATTTCCATGTCATTTCCTTTATCTAAATTATTCCTCCATCTTTCTCTGAGATGGACATGATTAATTTTTAAAAGCAAATATTCTGTAAATTCTGTTCCTGCATAGTGAAAATCTTCTGGGTTGTCGTTCAGCTCACATTCAAAAACTTGAAAAGCTTCTTTGATAACTTTTGGTCTTTCGGGGTCACTGACAAATGATTCTGTGGGAGTATCTTCTAGTTCGAAAGTGCAGTCCTCCATTTTTTCTTCTGGCGCTTGACCTGGATACCCAAGATCAACAATATTTGGGATGTGTTTCTTGTCGTATTCGACAAAATTAAGAGCACATTTTTTATTTCTTAGTAAGTTTTTTGATGTATTTGAGCCACGTCGAGATATCACAATCCATTCTCTTCGCTCAATGACACCAAATGGGAATGACAACTGATAAGGACCAATACTGGTTACCCCGTCCTCGCTTACAGAGGTGATAAGAGCAAAAGAACTTAAAAAATATGAACTGGATTGATACCAGTTATTATGCATTGGGCTTTCAACCCATTTCTCTTTTTTCTTGCCCCAAAATTTCATGTGAAAATTCTAACCGTTTTATCTTTAAAGTAATAATGCTAATTTATATTTATAATAAAAAAACTATTAAATGAAGGTGGGTTTTCAATTAAAAATATTTTTCTTATGCTTTCTTAGCACAGCAACACTTGCATCACCAACAACTGATGAGCTCGATAATGCCGACTATCTGAGCGGTAAAAATGCATTCCAGCAGCGATGCAGTGCTTGCCATACTTTGGCGGCAGACAGCGCAAACATTGTCGGCCCAAATCTTTGGCAGATATTTGGCAAAGGCGTGGGTGAAGATACTAGCTTTAATTACTCATCCTCAATGGCTTCGTCTGATTTGATTTGGGACAAGGAATTAATTTATAAATTTCTTCAAGGACCTCAAAAGCTTTTTCCGGCGAGCACCATGATCATCCCTGAACCTGTTCCTGAGGAATATCTGATCGATATGATTGCTTTTATGATGATAGAAACGGATGCTGCAAATAAACCCAAGATAGAAAGAACATTTATCGCTGAAATCATTGATAAAAGTCTCCCTATTTCCGAGCGATTCCCTAGTTTTTGGAATCATTTAATGACCAACACCACTCACTATCGTTTAGTTCACAGTGACAATCAGATTGAATTTGATGCATATTTCAATACTGATGGATCAGTTTCTACAAACCTTAATGGAGTTACTGGGTTTTGGCATATCACAGAAAAAGACATGTTTTGTTATGCCATCCATCGTTTGCCTTTTTCAACATCAGAGTTTGTGGAATGTTTCCCCATAGCAGCTATGGCGATACCTCGATTTGCAAAAGAACTTTGGCGATCTAAACCAAAAGAAGATCTGATGCTATACGGCGGCATCTTACCTGGAAGACCAATAGACTAAAACAGGCTATACTTTAATGATGGTAGATTTCAAAGAACTCAGCGATTCTTTAGATGGGAAGGTGAGGGGTAACCCCGTTGCGATCAGCTTATTTATAGACGAAATACCACAACTCTATGAACAAAAGAAGGTGGTTCCTTGCTCTATTGTTAGGCACGCAATGGATAAAGGGGAGATAGTCTCCTTCGATAAACATCATCACGACTGCACCACAGGTGTTTATACAGCAGGCGTTCATGAGGGAACTGACGAGATTAGGAGCGGCCAATACCTCGCACAAAACATACCTGCCTATACGGATGTTGGAGCTGAGAAAATTAAAACTGGAGAGTATGTTTTACCACAAAAAACTGTTGTTGGGATTGGTGCTGCTCCACTTTCAGAGGTTCCTGATGGAATATTCGTAGATTGGATAGTCGTTGTTTGCACACCCCATTGGGCAAACTTTATTGGAGGTGCAAGGACAGTGCTAGATGGGACCCCTCCTAGAGGAGCTGCAGGCTCTTCTTTTTGCAGCGATCTTTTTGCAACGCCTTGGCATGATGGCAATGTTGTCATTACACCTGGTGATTTGGGTGGCAGGATGAATAATCGACTTAAACCTGAGGAAATGTTTGTGGTTGTCCCCAATGAATACCTGGAGAGTTTGCTGAATATTATGACTTCAACTCCTGATGCAAGAGCTGTATTGGAGGCGACAAAGCCAGAAGAATCAGATTATTGGAAAAAAAGAGATCGTGCAAAACGAGCCAAAGAAAAGATAGACCAACCGATAGAAGAAGATTCTTTTGATTCAAAAGTCAGCATGAGCTGGAGTGAAGGAGCAAAAGCTATGATTGCAAAGGCTCCCTCAGGCATTATTGAAATGGCAATCAACAATGTTGAGGATTTTGCCAGAGATAATGGGATTGATGCGATTGATGAAGATGTTGTTGTTGACCAGATGAAGAGCGTAGGGATGGACCCCAACATGCTTTCATAAAAATCTTAGAAGTTATTCAAGATTGTAAAAAAGTCACTCTCTAATTCTCCAACGGTATTTGATGGACTCATCGTTGCAAATAGCGAGCCATCTTTATCAAAGACAAAGATTGATGCGGTGTGATTAAAATCATAACCTTCCTCTTTGTTGATTCTTTGATAGAAGACACTCAGACTCGAGGTGAAAGATTGTATATTTTCATATGTTCCTGTAACACCAAGCATGGTCTCGTCAAAATAACCGATATATTCATCCAATCTCTCAGCAGAATCTCGATCTGGATCAAGCGTCACCAGAACAGTATTAAAGCTAGCTGATGGAAGGTCTTCTTTGATTCCATTTTTGATTTCAGCCAGTTTATATATAGTCGTTGGACAAACATCAGGACAGTTTGTATAACCAAAGAAAAGAACCGTCCAACTTCCTTGAAGGCTTTTTTTATTGAAGACCCCATTGTTTTGATCGATCAGTTCAAAATTATCTATTTCCATTGGCCTTACAAGGATTTTGCCTGTGATCAAAGATGGTTTCTTTTCTAATAGTGATGGCAATGATTGAAAATAAGTAAAGAGCCCACTGATACCAAAGAGAATAAGTAGTATAAAAATGATGTTTCTTTTACTCATAACCATCCCTTAAAACTATTGCATCGCTTCTAAGAATCTTAATTCTGTCTTCAACTTCATAGTAGATGATCATCTCAACCAGATTTCCTTCTTTAATTTCTTTTATAGGGTTCATCAACATTAAATGATAACTGCCTGGGTCTAATGTCACTTCAGAGTTCTCAGGAATTCTCAGACTATCCATTTTCCTCATTGTGGATATCCCGTCTTCAATGAATGACGAATGTATTTCGATTTGATCAAAAGCATTTGATTTCATCTTTTTTATCATGATTTCATTGGAGGAGACATTTTTGAATTTCAAATAACCCGAGAATATTTTTGAATTTGGAGGCGCTGACCTAATCCATGCATCATTCACCTCGAGTTCTGCAAAGATCTCTTGCCCAAAAGAGATTGATAAGAAGGCGAGTAGAATAAGAGGCTTTATACTCTTGGACCGCAAATGACTGCTACTGGATTGTATTCAGGAAAGAAAAGCATAGATAAAAAAGCCCAAGCATTGAATAAGACCAAGATTAAAAATGGAATGGAAGCCAATCCACCAAATATATATATGTATTTCTTATCTGCTTTCATTTAGTCGCCATTTTACATTTGTACATTCGCATATCAAGCAAATCTGGATGGCCTGAAATCATCAAGAATAGGAATACTTTTATTTTCTAAAATCTCTTCAGAAACCAATTTTGAAACAATTGCAGCCAAACTGATTCCGCTGTGCATCATGGATATATAAATACCATCGACTTTCTTAATTCTCCCAATGATAGGGATTCGATCTTTTGGCAAAGGCCTCCAACCTATTGAGACTTCTTCAATCTCAATACTTTCGAGGCCAGTGGCGAAGTTCTTTGCTATAGCCATGATTCTTTCGGTATGCAATTCTTCAAATTCCTTGGACGGGAATTTGTTTGGTCGCAACTTCAGGCGATCAAAGTGATTGAGAGGAGCACCATCTTGCTCTCCAAGTATGATTGCACCATTTTTTTGTTGATGGATATGCACACCCGGGCCAACAATTATCTTATTGAAACGATTCTCGACCGATTTAGATCTCAAAATGATTCCAGGAGTTGGAGTGGATAGAGTATTGAGACCCAGATTTTTATCTGTCTCAATTCCGCACGCAAAGATTGCATAATCAGCTTCAATGATTCCTTGATTTGTATCAATGGATTTAAGTTTCCCATTTTGTTGATTCAGTTTCAGAAACTCACATGGAAAAATACTTTCTCCTCCAAGTCTTTCGAATTCTCCTTGAATCAGTTGAATTGCATGAATTGTGTCAATTGCACCATCGGATAAAGAATGAACAATCCGTTTTCGATCTCCAAAGTAAATATTGGGCTCTATTCGCTGGGCTTGAGAGGAAGAGATAATCTCTACAGGCGTATATGTTGGATATTCTCTTATCGCATTGATCTCAGAAAATAATTCTTCTTGTTGACTATCATTTTCAAACCATTCGAGTGATCCATTCCATCTGATATCAAAGTTAAATTCTGTTTCCAGAGATTTGTAGGCATCAATACCCAGTTGCGATAAAAGATTATACTCATATGGTTTTTTTGGGTACGTTGCATTGATCCATGAGAAAGAGTGCCCGCTCGCGCCAGAAGCTGGAAATTCTTTGTCTATGATTTTTACATCTGCACCTTTTTTTACCAGTTCGTATGCAATCATTGTTCCTATGATTCCAGCACCTATGACCACTATCTTTGGACTTTTTAGTATTTGACCAAAGCTCCTACTGGATGGCAAAGTCAGTAAGCCCATTAATTTTGTGAATGTTCTTCTATCCATTTGAAGAGAGCTCAATTGCAAGATACAAGAAAACAATTCCACTCGATGCACATAAGGTCGTCAGACCATGATAGAACTGATTTTCAGTTTGTATGAGTTTATTGAAGAATATGACAGTTAGAGCAATGGAGAAAAATTGGAGAAAAATTATCATTTGTCCAAAAAGAAGATACGCACTGATGGTGTTTGCAAAACCTATGATTGTGAGTGGCAAAAAGGGAAGCATCTTTTTGTAATACATAAATGGCATGATCAGGATCAGAAACAAGCATAAGTATTTAACCAGAGATATATTTCCTATAAGACCACAGAGGATAATGCATTGGCCCACCAAGATAGAAAAAGAAAAAAGACCATCAAGTAAGCTGTACCCATTACCACTTGCAGAATCATCAGTGACATACCATTCATCGAGATGATTTTGGCATATCTCAAAAAGACTTCCCGCCATCAAAAAGAAAACAGCATAAAAGAAAAAATGTTTCTGAAAAATTCGCTCATCTAGAAACGATTCGTTTTGAACGATCATAGGTATGAGAATCAGTGGAATCAATAAAGCATAGATGTGAATGGGCAAAATCCAAGCACTCATTTTTGCATCTATTTTCATTACAACCAATCATACACTCTATTTGAGAGGTTTGGATTGATTGCTATATATTTTGCCAATATGTTTATCACCCCTCTCTTTTGCAAGGTTTATTTGTTTTTGCCTTTCAGCAAATCGCTTATTTTTTTCTTCGCTGTGAGTTCCAAAACAATTTGGACAACTAATGCCTTCAACATACTCATCAGATTCAATGTCGTCCTCACTGATTGGCATTCTGCAGGCATGGCAAAGCGAGAAATCGCCTTCTAACAATCCATGCTTGATTGAAACTCGATCATCAAAAACAAAACATTGACCATCCCAGAGACTTTCAGATTCACTGATTTCTTCTAGGTATTTTATAATACCGCCATCCAACTGATAGACATCTTCGCATCCATTTTTAATCATAAGCGAACTTGCTTTTTCACAACGAATACCTCCGGTACAAAACATGGCAACTCTTTTCTTATTGATCATTAACTCCTCAAGGTTTTCTTCAATCCATTTTGGAAATTCTCTAAATGAATCGGTCATGGGGTTAATGGCATTTTTAAAAGTACCAATGGAGTATTCATACTGATTTCGAGTATCGATAACGAGAGTATTGGGATCATTGATCAATTTGTTCCACTCTTCTTTTTTAATATGTTGACCAGTGATTTGAGAAGGATTGATGTCTCTTAAACCCATTGTCACGATTTCTTTTTTTATTTTTACCTTCATCCTCCCGAAGGTTTCTCCAGATGTATATGAGTATTTTGGCTCTAGATCTTTAAGATGAGGATCGGTTTTTAGGAATTCTACGA
>MDTC01069521.1_pt1 | contig 10324 bp, 13 predicted proteins | sample 811181 | NCBI WGS metagenome assembly MDTC01 (sample SAMN05326644, study PRJNA326480) | marine metagenome | isolation source: seawater | place: Pacific Ocean: North | collected 2011
CCAACATGCTCAAAAAAATAATACCCTTGGAAGACCCCATGATGCTTTACGATCCAGTGATTACGCTCTGACACGAAGGGCTGGAGCATGGTCGCAGCGAGATCCGCATGGTTTGCGGATGCGATGGTATCACCTATGTCATGCAAAAGGGCGCAGACCACATACTCTTCATCACGACCATCACGATAAGCGCGCGTCGCAGCTTGAAGACTGTGGGCGTAACGGTCAATAGGAAATCCGCCCGTATCTCCTTTGAGGAGGGTTAAATGTTCCAGTATCCGATCTGCTAGTGTTTCAGAAAATTTCGCCGAGTGCTCGGTTATAATCGCGTAATCATCAGCAGTTCCTTTCGACATTTCAGTGAACGTCACCTGTTTTTCCATTCACACACCTCCAAAATTTTAAGAGCCTTTGGCGTTATTATTATAAAAGATTTGTATTGGTTCCCGACTCAATCTCTGTAGCTCGGATCAAGTTTATCCATAAGCCTGCGCATCCCTGCAAACTCCAGCTGACCGAAAGCACCGTTTTCAGGATGCTGTAGCTTTAATAGTTGTTCAGTTTTTTCAAGTATCTCATCACCAATTGGGTTCACCTTCCGACCACAACTGTCTGTTGCAAACTGTATGTCGCAAGCTCGCTGGAGGCGCCAAGTATTTAAGAACGCCTCAGGGATAGTGGCGCCACATCCAACGAGACCATGACTGCGCAGTATCATCAAATTTTTATCGCCCAAATTAGCCACCAACCTCGGTTTCTCATCGTCTAGGACGGTAATACCTTCAAAATCATGATAGGCCACAATTCCCCTATGTAGCGCCGAATAAAAATTGTCATACCGCAAACCCTGCTGCTGACAAGCTACCACCATAGCGGAATCGGTATGGGTATGGATGATACAGTTGATATCGCACCGCGCCGAGTGAATCGCTGTATGCAAAATAATTCCGGCTGGATTAACAGAGTTGGGCGAATCGTCAACCAAGTTCCCTTCAATATCCATCTTGACAAGGTCCGAGGCACAAATCGTACCGTAGTGAAAACCAAACGGATTGATCAGAAAATGGGCCTTCTCCCCCGGAACTCTAACGGTAATATGATTGTATACAAGTTCCGTCCAGCCGAGGTAATCAAATATTCGGAAGCATGCAGCAAGCTCAATTCGTAGTTCTTGTTCTTTTTTTACCATATGATTTGAGTTCCAACAAAACTAAAGTAATCACCCAGTACAGTTGCATACCAGTCTCATGAATTTCCACATGGACCTCTTAAGAGCTTACCCAAATTATCTCCAAAAAACATCCTCAGTCTCAAAATTAAATCTGGCTTTCTGATTATACAGACGTCATTTTTCGATGGCATAAATACTCACACCTTATAGCTCTGCAATAAAATCGCGCTCTAAATTTTTCGAAGAGGCAATAAAACAGAAGGCAGCAATCGCGAATAGACAGACCGTCACCGACATAGCCCGTTGCAGGCCTGTTGCATAGGCCGCCGCACAGAGGTGCTTGTGACCTTCATCAGAGTCATGCACATCCGACAAGCAGGTGGATGGAGTCAGATGCTGAGTCAGGTCGACCATTTCCAGTGTTAATGCCATAAAAAAGTCACTCAACAATCCCACAAAATATGGTCCGAGACCGTTTCCTACCAGAGAGACTACTATAAGTAACACCGCTATCGCTGCGGCACGTGATCGATTGGTAACAACACCCTGTCCGATGGTGTATTGAGCGCCGAGGTAAGAAAAATGGAACATGGTCGCAGTGCCCCAAAAAAATAATACCAGATTTAAATCTTTAGAATAGAAAGCAAAAATGTAAAGAGGCGTAGCGATTAGCAAGCCTATGGCTGGCACCCATGCTACCGCCGTCCTCCAGTGGGGGGTCAGCTTTTCGGTGATGTACCCCCCCATAAAGGTTCCTATCGCAGCCATAAAAGCAAACGGTGCACCAAAATTTACCGCAGCGTCCCTGACATTAAGGCCATGCAGTCGTTGAAGAAGGGGAGCTTGGAAACTATTAATCCCATAGCCAACAAACGCTACCATAGATGCTCCAGCCACCATCCACCAGAATGTAGGCTTGTTTCGCAACTCGCTGAAAGCCATGCCCCAGTGCACTGGCATATCGGCCGCCAATCCGGGCGGATCGGAATACCCTCTGGGCGGTTCTTTTATAGTGAAAAGCACCGCTAAAGCCACAAGAACACCAGGGAGACCAACAATAACAAACGCAATGCGCCATCCCTCTACAAGGCTCCAATCGACCTGTGAAAACATCCATCCAATACCAACACCTTCAAGCCACGCATCAAAATCTGTTCCTTGCATCTGCGCTATAGGGCCACCAAATAAATTAGCGAGAACGGCACCCAGCATAACTCCCGTAGAATAAATACTCAGCGCTGAAGCTCTTTTCTTTGCAATAAAATAGTCGCCGATCAGAGAGTTGGCGGGAGGTGTACAACCCGCTTCACCGACAGCAACACCGACCCTAAATAATAGAAGAGAAACGAAACCGGCCGCGACCCCACAAAGTGCAGTCATCACGGACCACAATACAATACAAACCGTGATTATTTTTACGCGATTTGACCGGTCAGCCCAAAGGGCAATCGGCAACCCCATAAAGGCATAAAAAATTGCAAATGGTGGTCCATACAGTAATCCCCACTGAGCATCAGTCAGGCCAAAAGAATGTATAATTGGTTGAGCAACGACCGCAATAAGTGTTCGATCTATAAAATTGAGAGTATATACGAGGGTGAGAGTAACAAGTACATAGTTCCTGTATATTGGGCTTCCAAATCCACTAATGTGTCCGCCCAAATCTTGGTCATCAACATCGCTCATAACGCTTAATCTGCCATCAGGATAACAAAGCTTTAAAGGTATTGCTCTTGTTTGGCGGTTCCTCCGCGACATCTACAGGCTCGCGTAAAAACGATTGCATATTTTTATCCGAGGTCGCTCGCTGCGTCTCTAACTGACTGGCCAAAGTAAAATCGATCATAAGTCTTTCCTATCGTAAAACATGTGTTAGTATTCCTCGCATACCTTGTCAAATGCCGATCTTGCAAGTGCGACGGTTTTTGTTGGTACAGCATCTCCTTTCCTTAAGAGTGCTTTTTAGACGCGCAAAGTTTATGATCCGGTCACGCCTCATCAGGCAAAAGTCTATGAACCCAGCAATGCCGACATAAGTTAACGTATCGACCAAAGCCCCACTGCGATCTGCCAACTCATCCTCAAGGCGCTCATAGAACACAAATAGCTTACGTCCGTTCAGCCAACGCAACCTCCTTAAAAAACAGCCAAAGTCTACTTATGAAATATCACCAGTTGTTCGTTATCTTGTAAATCTCCGAAGCGAATCACCTAAATCGAGGCTGAGTTTAACAAGGATCCAAACACCACGTTGTAAAAAAACGATCATAGCAAACGATAAAACGCACGAGAGAGCTGATTTGTAGTCTTGTAGAGGTCTCTTAGACCGTGCTGTCGGTTATTCAAAAAAGCGAACCCAACCCCATTTTCGAGATCTCCGAAAGCGGTCTCACCACCGATGCCGGAGTGCCCAAATCGCCGTTTGGTGCTCGAAATAGGAGTAGTGGGCGAATCTACCATAAATCCAAGTCCAAATTTAAAAGGAAGTCCGAATAGCACTGTATCAGGTCCATTTGACTGAATCTTGGTAGCGATATCTATCGTTTCGGGCGCCAATAACCGAAATCCATTTCGATTACCGCCATTGCTCAAGATGCCGTAGAGCATCGCGAGGCTAGCGGCCGTTGCATGGCCATTAGCAGCAGGGATCTCAGCTAACCGCCAACTTCGGGAGTTGACAGTTGTTGCTGGATCAAGATTTGCTGGGAACGCCACATGAAAATCGTCACAGCATACCGCATCCTTAATATTTTTTAGGGTTTTTGGTAATATGAAGTCAGGGCAATAACGCATAAAATCAATGCTCGGTAAGATCTTTGGCGTTCTCGACATTACTTTCTCAGCGCATCGTGCGATATCCGATGCATCGAGACCAATCTTAAAATCTATTTCGAGAGGTCTAGCAATCTCATCTTGAAAGTATTGGCCAACCGAGCGTCCATCAACACGTTTGATAAGCTCTCCCACCAACCAGCCGAATGTGAGTGCATGGTAGCTTTGCTTAGCACCGGGCACTCCAAAAGGGCGCTGATGTGCTAGCAGTTTCGTGAAGAAGTTCCAGTCATGCCAATGCCCCTCAAGTATTGAATCGCGAAACCCATGCATGGCAGCGCGATGGCATAGGAGGTCAAAAACTGTGGTAGCACCTTTTCCTTCGCAATCATACTCGGGCCAGTAATGCGCCACAGTCTGCTCTAAATCGAGCTTCCCTTGCTCAACCAGACGGGCCGCGCAGATTGCAACGACACCTTTTGTGACAGAAAACACATTCACAATTGTGTCATTGGCCCAAGAATGCTTCCGCTGTTTATCTCGATACCCGCCCCAGAGGTTAACTACCATCTGACCATCGTACTCAATTGCAAGGGTAGCTCCCAACTCATGACCACTCATGATCGCCCTCCTGAACACATCGGCAACCTTTGTGAACCTGGAATCACAATCCCCTGAAATCACAGCTCAGACCTTTGATGTTCTGATGACAATCATTTCTCCAGAGCTCGTCATAGCGCTTGATTAATCTGAAGAAAATGGCAAGTTTGTGACATAACTATATATGAACACAGCAAATGGGACCACATACGTCAGTATGGCAGCACGCCATCTAAATTCCGCCATTCCAAATAGTGCATGCCATTGATTGATTAACAAAAGAATAGTCCCAACTACTATCGCTGTTTTTAAAGCCCTGAAAATAACATGCCTTGGGATTTTATAAAGTGATGACATCATTTAACAACACCCAATGATTATTAGCGTAAGCATAACTAAATCAGGAAATAGTGACTACTCGAAGCTAACGATCGAGAAAAATCAATCTACGTCGATTGCATAGCTACCCCACTTTGATCGACAATACTGATATCAACAACAAATAACTCGAGGTTCTAGGCGGTCAAAGGATGAACAAAAAATTTCTGAAAATTGTTAACGGACTAAGCTGGACCACCGAATTAAGCGAGAAACTTCTCTTAGGGATTATTGGTGTCGCGACATGTGTAGCATCGATCCAGCATATTTATGGAATGGTGCTTTCTCAGCAGGTGCTTTTAGCGGACCTCTTTATGCTATTTATATTTGTCGAGATAATTGGGATGGTTGGTGCGTTTTACAGCACCAGTCGTATTCCCGTAACCCTACCTATCATAATTGCCATTACTGCACTGTGTCGGCTAATCGTGATGCAGAGCAAAGAAATGGATGCATTCCTTGTCTTGGCAGAAGCCGGAGCTATTTTGGTATTATCAATCGCAGCATATGTCATGAGCATGAAAGATAAAATTAGTCTTGAAAAGAAAAAGAGTTTGCGGGAAGACAAAAAGTAGCTACTCCAACACTCTTTTCATTGAATAGGAAAAAGTCTATGTTCCAGTGATCTCTAATAAATCGTTATAGAATGCAACTATCTTGGTTTTTAATACGTTATTCCAGAGAGCACCTATAACATTCGAGACTCATAATCATGCAAAATCCCCATTTGGTCTCAATTTTATCAGCTTTGACGCTGATCGTCGCTTGCGGTGGCGGAGGCACCAATCAATCGGCCACGTCTGATGGTATGACTTCTGCAACAAATGAAGTGTCCGCAGAAAACAGCGGCATTAATGATTCTTCGCAGACTTCAGTAGATACCTCTGCAAACTCCCCGAACGCAGGGACTCAGGATGTAGAATGCTCCTATACTTATGATGTATTCAATGACTCCGCCTCTGTTGATATGCAGAGTTGGGCAAGGTGGTCTTGTGATGGAACCGAGAGAACACTCACTGCAAATGGGATTCCGGATCACTCTGTGGGTACCTTTCCAAATTCAGGAAACCCAAACACAATCTCCACACAGTCTGTATCAGCTGCTTTTACCTTAAATCCGGAAACAACGTCTACGTCAACAACTATGGGAGGCCCTCGGGGAGTAACTGGTTATATATTAAACGGAGTTAAGATCGACGCAGGCACAGCTGGCACCTGCAGTGACGATGGTACTAGTTGCGCTATGGCGCCACCGATGCAGGGAAGCTGGAGTATTGAAGCATTGGGACAGAACTCGTTTAATTTCGGGGATGACGAAAATCACGCCCATGTTCAGCCCACTGGCGCATATCACTACCACGGTATACCAGAGGGCTTCGTTACCAAACTAAATAAAGGGGTCGCAATGACCCATATCGGGTGGGCTGCAGATGGTTTTCCCATCTATGCTCGTTACGGTTACAGCGATGCAATGGACGCAAGTTCTGAAGTTATAACCATTAAGAGTAGTTATCAGTTGAAAACTACATCCGACCTAAACCGAGCTGATGATTCTCTGTACCCGATGGGTACGTTTACGCAAGACTATGAGTATATTGAAGGAAGCGGTCACCTCGATGCATGTAACGGGCGTATGGGCACGACCCCAGAGTTTCCCCAAGGTATCTACCATTATTTTGCAACGGATACATTTCCATTTCTCCAGCGATGCGTGAACGGAGCCCTGTGACTGCGGTGAAACCTTCACCGATTTTGAATTTGGCCACTTTGATTTTTAGTTTACTCTGCTTAACTACATTTGCGAGCGCTCATCTTATGGATGGGCGTCATGGAACTTTGAACATCACCAATGGAGGAGGTTTTTTGGTTCTGGCTACCCCCGAATCGATGTTCTTAGCCTTTGACAAAGACAAAAATAAAATCCTTTCCCAAGGAGAATTGGCCTCGAGCTATGATGAAATAAAACGGCACATACAAAATCATGTTCAGCTACTAGATAACGATAATAATGCCCTCCGCCTTGAGGGAATCATGCTGTCGCTCGCCCCGTCAAATGGAGCGCAGGGTAACTCTGGAAGAAACTTGATAATCTTGGGACGCTTTGCATTGGAGCAAATGCCTGACGAGTTATTCCTTAAAATTACCCTCGGAACTAAAACTCAAGAGGATAACTATTTTGAGGTAGAAGTTACCGGCAATGGATATTCTCAGACCATGTCTTTTTCATCCGAGAAAATACGAAACCGTGTGATCAATACAATTTTTTAAAGGCAATCCCCCTCCCGGAGTCAATCTCTAAAGCTTATTATTACTCACATTCGAGAAACAAGAGTTTCTATTGGTGGTACAATAAAATAAAAACGGAGCTTATATGAGGGAAGTAGTCGTTATAGACAGTGTGCGGACTGGTTTAGCAAAATCATATCGAGGCAGTTTTAATCTTACACGCTCAGATGACATGACCGCACATGTCATAAATTCCTTACTCGACCGGAATCAAGAAATTATGTCTGAGGAGGTAGAGGATGTTATCCTCGGCGTTGCAGAGCCTATTGGTGAACAAAGTAGTAATGTTGCTCGATTGGGAGTATTACTTTCAAAACTGTCGGCTAGTACCGCGGCCACAACAATTAACCGCGCATGCTCGTCCGGTGTGCAATCTATTGCATTCGCAGCGAACCAAATCGCCTCAGGTCAAACTCAAATCGCAATGGCTGGCGGCGCCGAATCTATTTCAATGTTTCAGCGTCAAGAAGAGGGCCATTATCAAAAAAATCCGGTCTTGCTAAGTAAGCGACCCAATATCTTTATGAGTATGGGCGAAACGGCAGAAGTGGTAGCAAAGCGGTACAAAATTTCCAGAGAGGCTCAAGACGAATATAGCCTTCAAAGCCAGATTCGTTATGCGAGGGCGGTCGAGCGAGAGCTTATGCGTGATGAAATAGTCCCTATGAGCACTTCAATGAGGATGATTGACCGGCAGACAGGCGAGACGTCTCTATCAACTGTCTCAGTTAATTCCGATGAGTGCAATCGACCCAATACTACACTTGAAGGATTGGCCGCACTGAGCCCAGTGTTCTCCAAAGATGGTTCTGTAACCGCTGGCAACTCTTCTCAACTAAGTGACGGGGCATCAATGACACTCCTGATGAGTGCCAGTCGAGCAGAGCAGTTAGGGCTGAACCCAATTGGAATCTTTAGGGGTTTTACGGTTGCGGGTTGTGAGCCTGACGAAATGGGTGTAGGCCCCATATTCTCTGTACCAAGACTGCTAAAGAACGCAGGTATGAATATCCATGACATTGATCTGTGGGAGCTAAATGAGGCGTTCGCCTCTCAGTGTGTTTACTGTAGGGATAAACTAAGCATTGATAATGAAATATTCAATGTCAACGGGGGAAGTATATCAATTGGGCACCCATTCGGCATGTCGGGATCCCGCATGGCTGGCCATATCCTCCGAGAACTCAAACGACGGAAAAAAAAATATGGTGTGGTAACTATGTGTATTGGAGGCGGTCAAGGTGCCTCTGCACTGTTTGAGGCAACATAAACCTACAACCGATAAACCCGTTTTGCTGTGCCTTCAAAAAGAAGTCCATTTTCCTCCTGATTAAAACGGCGTCCGATCTTTTTAAATGCATTCCAAAGCACTGCATAAGAAACCGATACTTTGTCTACTGGAAAATTACTCTCGAACATACACCGCCGTGGACCAAAGCAATCGATCATGTGCAAGTAATAATCTTGGTGAGCACGAACAATATCATCGGACGATGCTGGTAACTCACGTTCATCCCAACCCCAACCATTTATCACCATCGCAAGCCCCCCAAGTTTTGCTACAACATTATCACACTCTGCTAAATCAGCTACATCTCGCTTCCATCGCGGATATATCTCAGACTGCTTCCCCTTGTATGGACCAATACCTAAAGGCCCTCCAAAATGATCAAATATGATCGTTGTCTCAGGGAATGTCCAAGCTAAATCTATCAACTCACGAATCTGAGTGTGAAGAAGCCATGCATCGAAAGACATACCAGCGGGCGCCAACTTCGCAAACCCACGCCGAAAATCCGAGTCGAGCAACAAATGTTTGACTCGACCTGCATAACGATCAACGGCGGGTGGATCTGGATAGTATGCGGCGGAGTGACGAATTCCCTTTACACGCCCCTTACCTGCATCCAAATGAGCACCAATGACTTCCTCAACAGCATCCCCAAGCCTTAGATTCGCATGGCTGACGATGCCTAAAATAGGTGGTCTTCCATCCGCCATTTCTGTTAGAGAAATTTCTGCCTCTGCTGATACAAAATCGGTTTCTCCAACTGGGCGCAGAGCCTCTGGGCCTTCTTTACGATAATCCGCACTACACTCTACAAAAACCGTACCAATTATGTTGTGCCCAGAATCGGTGTCCTCCCATAGATCAGCGAGTTGATAATCATCAACCGTTTTATCTCGCCAAAGATGATGGTGTGGATCGATTATCGGTCTTTGTGGATCGATAATATCCTCAACAACCTGTTCCAGCCAATGCTTACGCTCCATATCTTCTCCTCCCCGCCCGCTCTTTTTATATCTTCCACTGTATCCTAACAAGGAGGCAAACTATCACCACGGAAGTTTTTTTCATCGATATTAAAAAATGAACCGCTGTCTCTCAAACTTTTTACATTTATTATTTTGATTAATACCCTCGCCGAGTCCAACGGATTTATGTTGCCTCTAAAACCCCGTCATACCTGTCTTGACAAAACCTTGATGCAATAAGAGCAGTGCTATTCCCCGAGAACGCAACTCTTCACTCATACTTTTTACTGTTATATTTAGTGCGCTTTTTGACATTCTATACCCGTAACTGCGTCTGGAGGAATTTTCTTTCATTGAGCCCAGTTTACTTATCAACATCCCGATTTCAGGTTGTTGCGGGAGCTATGGCAAAAAATGTCTGCACCATAAGAATAAGCCTAACCATATTTACTTGAAACTATTTAAGTACTTAAGATTGATGAAACGTTGAAAAAGTTACTGGCCTGATCAAACCCGCGACGTATATCAACCAATCAAATTTGACTGAACCCATTGAGCGAAGGCCCACCCGCGCGGCAACCTGATTGGTTACATCAAAATTTTCAATAAAATTTTTTGGCCTAACACCTCTTAAGATTTGAGAAGCTTCTCGGCAAAATGCGTAAACCTCGTGGCGAGATTGCACAAGCTACCTTACAAGACTTAGACCGTTACCTTGGTTAGAGCCAACAACCCCGATTTTCAAAACACCCAAACAACACCCCTGCAACCATATCAAGGATAACTTAGCTGAGCCTTTTTCAACCCCTCCAAAGAAAATTTTTTTTAACCTTCTTTTATGTGCTCGTCTAAACCAGCTAC
>MDTC01119420.1_pt1 | contig 10324 bp, 8 predicted proteins | sample 811181 | NCBI WGS metagenome assembly MDTC01 (sample SAMN05326644, study PRJNA326480) | marine metagenome | isolation source: seawater | place: Pacific Ocean: North | collected 2011
AAGAAAGAAGTTGATGCGATTAAAGCAAATGCAAAACGAGAAGCAGATAAAGAGAATAAAGAAACTATAGATGTAATCCAAAAAAATGCTAAAAAAGAAGTTGATGCTGCAAAAGCAGAAGCGGATAAAGTAAAGAAAGAAGTTGATGCGATTAAAGCAAATGCAAAACGAGAAGCAGATAAAGAGAATAAAGAAACTATAGATAAATTAAAAAAGGATAAAGAAATAGCAGATCGCAGAATGCAAAATAAAATTGATGAAATGCAGAGACAGATAGACCAGAAATCAAATGAAGTTCAAGGTGAAGTTCAAGAAGAACTCATAGAAGACTTTATTTCTGCTAAATTTCCTAGTGATCAACTTGATACTATAAAGAAAGGTGCTAACGGCGCTGATAGTATATTAACTATAAGGTCAACTAATAATGAATCTATTGGAAAAATATTAATTGAGAGTAAAAATACGAAAGATTTTTCACAACCATGGATACCTAAACTTTTAACTGATCTTAAAAATTCAAATGCTGATGTAGGCATAATTATTACAAAAGCGCTTCCAAAGTCTGACTTTCCCTCTAATATCGGTTATAAACCTTATGAAGGTGGTCTTGTATGCGTCGTTGAGTTCAAATATCCTTTAGTTCACATGCTTCTTGAAATGATAAGAAATAAAATTATTTTAAGTAAAAAAAATAAAGATACTACAAATGTTCCTAACGAATTAAATAAACTCTGGGATCTAATAACTGGTCCCAAATTTGTTACTCAGTTTAGACTACTTTATAATCACTTAAAGAAAATCGATGACGCTTCAAAAAAAATAGACTCTACCATAAGAAAACAAACTGCTGATCAACAAAAGCATATAAGTGATTCTATTGATATTCAGAAAGAAATGATACTAAATATGGTAACAACTGTAGGTTCTGAATCTCTTCCCACTAAATTAATGGAGTTCGATGATGACAATTAACTATTTTTTATATGTTTAACCAAAAAAAATACCACTGATCGGACTCGAACCGATACTTTCTTGCGAAAAAGGGATTTTGAGAACTTCGAGTTCACCAACCCCACATATTGGTAATTTTAACATATTACATGTTATATTTTTACAATGGTAAAGATTTATCAAGGTGGGTCGACAGGTTTGGTTCAACAAAACAAACGTATGATCATGAAGTTTTCTCATGCTAAAGGTGATGTAGGTATCCAAAGACAATTAAAATATATGCTAAAAGCAAAATTTTCTTTCGATATTGTAATTATGCATTTTGGTAACTTTTTTAAGATAATTGAAGAAGATGCGGAATTCTTTAATAAAGAATTTAATTTCAAACTTTCACAACCAGGGCATTATTCTTTCGTTACAACTGCATTCCCTTTATACGTAAGGCAAAAATATATAGAAAAACTCAAGAGTATGAATAAAGAATTTTGTCTGCTAGATCAATATAAAGTAGATGGTAAAGAAGAATTTTACAGGAAGGTAAATGTATCGACAAATAAAGATGCTTTAGGTTTCTGGTATTGAATAAGACTATACTATGACAGATTATAGTTATTCGGTATAATAAAAGAAAATATGAAAAACAATGATTCAGATATTAAACAAACTCTCTGGAAAGCAGCAGAAAAACTTAGAGATCAGATGGATGCAGCAGAATATAAACATATTGTTCTGGGTCTAATATTTTTAAAATTTATCTCTGATAGTTTTATAAGACAAAAGGAAGTTATTAAAAAAATGGTTACAGATTCTGATTCTGACTATTTTATTAGTACAAATATAAGTGATATAAATGAAAAAGAACTTGAAGACAGAGATTATTACAATCTTGATAACGTTTTCTGGGTACCTGAGTCTGCGAGGTGGGAATCTCTTAATAAACAAGCAAAACAGAGTAATTTTGGTTTTATTATCGACAATGCCTTAAAAGATATTGAAAATTCAAATATCTCCTTAAAAGATAAACTAGATAGAAGATTTGGAAAAACTGAACTGGCAGATGGTAGATTGGCAGCATTGTTTGATCTTATTTCTAAAATTGGATTTAAAGAGGGGGACAAAGCATCAGATATTTTAGGTGAAGTTTACGAATATTTTCTTGGTAAGTTTGCATCTGCTGAAGGCAAACGAGGTGGACAATATTACACAACTAAAAGTATTGTTAAAACTATAGTTGCAGTTCTCTCTCCAAAGAAAGGTAGAGTGTACGATCCATGTTGTGGATCTGGAGGTATGTTTGTGCAAAGCGAAGAATTTGTAGAGGCACATGGTGGTAAAAGAGATGATATTTCTATTTATGGACAAGAGAGTAATCCTACAACGTTGAGGTTAGCATCAATGAATCTTGCATTAAGAGGTTATGCTGCTGATTTAGGCAAAGAAAACATAAGTACTTTCACGAGAGATCAATTTCCTGATTTGAAATTTGACTATATTATGGCGAACCCACCTTTTAATGATTCCGATTGGAATGGTGAAAAATATATAGATGATGTCAGATGGACTTATGGTACTCCCCCTCCTGGTAATGCAAACTTTGCTTGGTTTCAACATATTCTTTGGAAACTAAAACCTGATGGTAGAGCAGGGGTTGTAATGTCTAATGGCGCATCAACATCAGATAGTTCTGGAGAGGGTGATATTAGAAAGGGAATGATAAATGATGATGTTGTAGAGATAGTTGTCTCATTACCAGGACAATTATTTGTGAATGTACAAGTTCCAGCAACTTTATGGTTTCTTTCTAAGGATAAAACTAAAAATGGGAGAAATAGAAAAAATGAAACTCTTTTTATAAATTCAAAGAAACTAGGTAATATGATAAACACTAGACAAAAAGTATTTACAAAAAAAGATATTGATAAAATATCTAACACTGTTGAATCTTGGAGGTCAGGGGAAAACTATGTAGACATTAAAGGTTTTTGTAAAAGTGTGACAACTGATGAAATTAGAGAAAAAAATTACTATCTATCTCCTGCAAGATATATTGATATGGAAGATATAAATGAAGATGAGTTCAAATTGAATAAAAATATTAATGATTTGACAAATGAATATTTTGAACTTCAAAAAGAAAAAGATAAATTATCAAATGACATTTCTATAATCCTTAAAAAAATCAACCTTTAATATAATGAAAATTAATGAACTTCTAACATCTATTAATCCTGAAAATAAAAAAATTAAAAAAAATGAGAAAATTTATTATCTTGATACCTCCAACATTACTAAAAATAATATTAATGAATATAATATATTGGTTGCTGGAAAGGATAAAATACCCTCAAGAGCAAAGAGATCAATTATCAACAATGATATAATCTACTCAACTGTAAGACCAAATAATATGCATTTTGGTTTTCTTAAAAATATTACCAAGAACGTTATTGTATCGACTGGTTTTACTGTTCTAAGAGTAGACCCAAATAAAGCAAATCCAAGATTTATTTATGATTATTTGACTATGAATAAGTACAGTGAATATTTACATAATATTGGCGAAGATAGTACTTCAACTTACCCAGCGATAAACCCTAATGATCTTGCATCTATTGAGATAGATCTTCCACCCAGAAAGGTGCAAGACCGGATAGCAGATGTATCAAGCAAGATTGACGATCTGATTGATTATAATAAAAAAATAAACCTTTCTCTTGAGACTATCACAAAGAAGTTATATAAATCTTGGTTCATTGATTTTAATCTAATAAAACTAAAAGATACACTATCAGTGTCAGAAAAAAATATAGATAATTTACTTCCAGATACTTCTGAGAATACAAAGATTAACAAAATACCAAAGGGATGGCATCAAATAGAAATAAATAGTTTCGTAGACAAAATTTCTAATATGTACAATAAAGAAGATGATTGGTCACAAGAAAAGTTAATAGATTTATCAAGAATGCCAAAAAACTCCATATCTCTGCATGCATATGGCAGAGGAAAAGAACTTACAACATCCATATGTAAATTCAAAAAATATGACTTTCTTTTTGGTTCTATTCGTCCATATTTTTATAAAGCAGGAATCTGTCCTTTTAATGGAGTTACCAATTCATCTGTTTTTATACTCAGACCTAAAAATGATTTCGATAGAGAGTTTTTATATTTTTCATTATCCAGTGAAATCATCTTTAAGAAAAGTGTTCAATATTCAGATGGTACAAAAATGCCTGTAATAAAATGGGATGACTTCAAAAAATTTAAAATTATTTTACCAGATAAGGAAATACGAAAGCAATTTTCAAAAATTGTTAATCCTATTATTGACTATATATTACTAACTAATAAGCAAAATCAGATTCTATCTGATACAAAAGATAAAATTATATCTAAATTTATTTCAAGTAAACAAACAATATCCGCTTTAAATGATATCCAACTTTTGAGTTAATATGAGTATAATTGACGAAAATCAAGTTGAACTGCAGAGTATTAAATTCTTTAAAGAACTTGGTTACAAGTATAAGAATGGATATGATATTGCCCCTGAAGGCGATAATCCTGAGAGAGATGACTATAGGAAAGTTATTTTAGAAAATAGACTAAGATCTGCCTTAGTTAAAATAAACCCTGACATCCCTTTTCAAACCATAAGTAACTCTATAAACCAGATAATTAATCCAAATACACCTAGTCTTTTAATTTGTAATCGTGAAATTCATAAGTGGATGACTAAAGGATTAAAAGTTACTTACATGCAAGATAACGAAGAAATAGGTCGCAAACTTCAACTCATAGACTATGAAAATATTGATAATAATGACTGGTTAGTTGTGAATCAATTTGAGATACAAGGGGATCAAAGACTTAGAAGACCTGATGTTTTATTGTTTGTTAATGGATTGCCTTTAGCGGTAATCGAACTTAAAAATCCTGCAGATGAAAATGCAGATATCTGGTCTGCTTATAATCAACTTCAAACCTATAAAGATAATATTCCAGATCTATTTAATACGAATGGTGTTTTAGTAATCTCAGATGGCATTCAGGCAAGACTAGGTTCTTTAACTGCAACAGAAGAAAGATTTATGAGATGGAGAACTATTGATGGTGAAACTGTTGACCCACTAGGACAATATCAAGATTTAGAGACATTAATAAAAGGATTATTTAATAAAGAAACCTTTCTTAATTACATTAGATATTTTTGTATCTTTGAAGACGATAAATCTATTATCAAAAAGATTGCAGGTTATCATCAATTCTATGCAGTACAAAAAGCACTAGAGAAAGTAGTTGATGCATCACAGATTGAAGGAAATAAAAAAGGTGGTGTAGTTTGGCATACACAAGGAGCAGGTAAAAGTTTAGAAATGACTTGTCTTGCGGGACGAATAGTATCTGATATTAGACTAGGTAATCCGACAATAGTCATGGTAACCGATCGTCAGGATCTAGACGGACAACTTTTCGGAGTATTTAATGATGCAGGCGATTTATTAGGAGAAACACCCAAGCAAGCAGACTCTATTAAAGAACTAAAAGAGTTACTTATAGATAGACCCTCTGGTGGAATTATATTTACAACAATACAGAAATTTCAAACAGAAAAAGACGAAGAGAAATTTTTAGTTTTAACAGATCGACATAATGTAGTTGTTATGTGCGATGAAGCACATAGAACGCAATATGGATTTAAGGGTGTAATTGATCAAAAAACTGGACAACTAAAATATGGTCTTGCTAGAGCATTAAGAGATGCTCTGCCCAATGCAACGTTTATTGCATTCACTGGAACACCTATTTCTCAAGATGATAGAGATACTCAAGCAGTCTTTGGAGAGTATGTGGATGTTTATGATATTCAACAAGCAGTAGAAGATGGTGCAACTGTTCCAATTTACTATGAATCTCGTCTTGCAAAAATAAAACTTGATGAATCTAAAATACCAGTCATAGATGATGAAGTAGAAGATATCTTTGAAGATGGAATCGAAGATGATGAGCAACAAGAAAAAGCAAAAACCAAATGGTCTCAAATAGAAGCGCTAGTTGGGGCACAACCTAGACTTGAGCAAATTGCAAAAGATCTAATAAACCATTTTGAGACTCGTTGTAAGACTCAACCTGGTAAAGCAATGATTATTGGTATGAGCAGGGACATTTGTGCAAGATTATATGAAGAATTAATTAAACTTAAACCTGATTGGGATGATTCAGATCACATTAAAGGTAGCATCAAAGTAGTTATGACAGCATCTGCAGCAGATGAGCAGCATTTGCAGAAGCATCATACTTCAAAAGAGCAAAAGAAGAATCTAGAAAAAAGATTCAAAGATCCGTCAGATAAACTAAAAATAGTTATAGTTAGAGATATGTGGTTAACGGGTTTCGATGCCCCATGTCTTACTACAATGTATGTTGATAAACCAATGAAAGGAGCAAACCTTGCACAGGCAATTGCGAGAGTGAATAGAGTGTTTGCAGATAAACCAGGAGGTTTGATTGTTGACTATATCGGTATCGCTCCTCAACTTAAAGAGGCGCTTGCTACTTACAGTGGAGCAAAAGGGAGAGGTAAACCTACAATAGACACAAGTCAGGCACTGATGATTCTTGAAGAGAAATTAATGGTTGCAAGAGACATTTTACACCCAATTGACTGGTCAGATTTTAGAGAAAAAGCATTACAACTATTACCTGAGTGTATTGATCATATTTTAGAACAAGAAGATGGGAGAAAAAGATATTGTGATACTATTCTTGCTATTACACGTGCATTTGCACTTTGTGGCGCAATGCAAGAAGCACAGGAATATGCTGATCAAGTTGCTTTCCATCAGGCAATACGTGCACCATTGATAAAAACAAATCGAAAAGGAGGAAGAGGAGAATTTAAAGATACTGACTTTGAACTGAAACAACTTGTCTCTGAATCATTAGTTGCCGATGGAGTATCAGACATATTTAAGATAGCAGGACTAGACACACCTGATATTTCAATTCTCTCAGAAGAATTTTTAAAAGAAGTTAAGAATATGCCTCATAAGAATCTAGCAGTTGAACTTTTGGAAAAACTATTAAACGATCAAGTTAAATCAAAATTTAGAACTAATATTGTTAAACAAAGAAAATTTAGCGATCTTCTTCAAAATGCATTGTCTAAATATCAAAATAGATCAATTGAAGCAGCACAAGTCATAGCAGAGTTAATTGAGATGGCAAAGGAGTTTAAAAATGATATAGAAAAATCAGATGAACTAAATCTAGATCCTATAGAAAATGCTTTTTATGATGCACTTTTGAATAATAAATCTGCTGAAGAGTTAATGTCTGAAGAAATTCTTATTGAAATTGCTAGAGAAGTTGCTCAAAAGTTAAGAAAAAATATAACTGTTGATTGGTCGGTCAGAGAATCTGTACGTGCAAAGATTAGACTAATTATTAAAACCTTACTTAAAAAATATAAGTATCCTCCTGATAAACAGGAAGAAGCAGTAAATTTAATTTTATCTCAAGCAGAAATTGCTTCCAATGAATTATCTATTGCGAGTTAATGGCAAAATAGCGTAGAAGAGAGTCTAACTCTTATGCCTTGCGGCAGGCGATTTTGAGAACTTCGAGTTAATCAACCCCACATCTCGTATATTTTAACATAATTTGTCATGGTATATTTGAGTGATTATGGATAGAGAATATATTGAAAAAAAAATATTGGATATCGAAAATAAGTATAATTTTACTGAAGGATATAAATTACTATATTGCCCATGGTCAACGATCAATCATTCTTCAATTGCGTTTATATCTCTAAATCCAGGTAGCAAAATGCCTGATGAGGCAGATATGAGACTATTATCAGATGAGAGAGGTAATTCATATGAAGTGGAAATGCATACAACAAAATCTCCTATTACTAATCAATTCTTAGAATTATGTAAACTTCTTAATAAAAATCCCTCAGATATTCTCACGGGGACAATTTGTCCATTCAGAAGCAAATCGTGGATTTCACTTTCACGAGAACAGAGAGATGCAGGTCTAATGCTCGGTAAATATTTCTGGCATAAAACTCTAGACAAGATTAACTTACTCATTTGTGTTGGCAATGATGTTGCAAAAAATATAATTTCTATCTCTGATTTCAATAAAGAGAAAATTTTTAATTCAGGTTGGGGAGATATTAAAATAATAAAGTATAAAGACAGTAAAGATAGAACACTTATTCATCTGCCACACCTCTCTACATTTAAACTTTTATCTCGAAAAGAATGTATACCCGTTCTTAAGGAAGTCTTTGAACTATGATAGATATAACTTTTGATATGTTCTCGGATACTCCTAAAGGTAAAGATCCAGATACATGGAGTCCAACATTAAGAAAGTATCATCAAATCTTGTGGAACAAACGACTACCTAATGGAACTATATTTAGTCTCGATCTTGAGACAAGACAGTTATTACATCATAGATCTCAATTAGGCGAATTTTATTTATCAAGTGACTCTATCGGACATACTTATAGCAAAATAAAATCTATGACACATATAGTAGAATTAATTCCAATTGAAGAGATCAACTCTTTTTTTTCATTATGTAGCACTATCGGTGGATACATTGTTTATCCTTCTAAAAGAATCGATAACAAAATGACATTCAATGGCGCTAGAGGAACTAATCGTAAGATAAAAGACAGATTCGACTTAACATTAGAATGTATTCGACTTTTTTATCAAGATGAAAAGAATCCACTCAGTGAAACTATGGAAAGATATGAATCATATTTTAAAATATTTGATAACTTTCAAGGTTATATTGATTTCTTTCTACTTCAAGATTTAGTATCAAGTGATTATTCATCAATTAAATATCTTATTCCTTTTAAAGACTTTGATAGTCCACCGCTACCATGCAGTGTAGAAGAATATGTTACTTATAAAGATAATATGATTAAATTTATTACAAAAAGAAATAATAGAATCTTAAATACAGTATGATCATTACATCTTGGAACTGTAATTTAAAACTGAAAGAAAAATATCATCATCTAGATCAATTTCAATCAGATATCATAATCGTTCAAGAATGTGAGAAACTTAAAGATGATCATTTTGCTAATAACACTTACTTTTGGACAGGTAAGAATGAAAAAAAGGGATTAGGCGTACTAGTTAAAGATAAATCTACAAAAATAAGTAATTGTCACAATTCAAACTTTGTTCATTTTCTTCCTATTGAAACTGATGATATGAATATACTTGGTGTATGGGCATATAATCATAGAGCAATTAAATATGGAACACAGTTTGATGGATCAACACTAAATGCTATTGAATACTATAAGGATTGGTTAAGCAGTAAAGATATAGGCATAGTTGCCGGTGATTTTAATAATTCAATTATTTGGGATAAAAATAATAATTCATACTTTTCTGATACAAATAAAAAACTAAATAGTCTTCAGTTTAATAGTTCTTATCATGAATATACACACGATGAATTTGGAGAGGAGAGCGATGCAACTTTTTACCATACGAAAAATAGAAAAAAAACTTATCATATAGATTATATCTTTACAAAAAATACTCAAACTCAATCGTGTGAAGTAGGGAAGTATGATGACTGGATTCAATATAGCGATCATTGTCCAATAAGTATCAAGATTTAAATTTTATAGGAGTAACAAATGGATAAATATACAAAAGTATTATTAACTGTAATAGCAGGAAGTTTATTATTAATTAATATTCAACTATCTGGAACAAGCATCATGACTGATGCATTTGCAAAGGGTGATTGTGGCGAGAAAAGATATAAACCTTGCTATGTTAAAGTTATTAAATAGTTCTAATTTAGTTTGTTATTACAAAAAAATTAATAGCGTAGAAGAGAGTCGAACTCTTATGCCTTGCGGCAGGCGATTTTGAGTCGCCCGTGTATACCATTCCACCACTACGCCATTAGACTTTAATTCTACCAAAACACAAACATTTAAGTAAACCTATTGTATGGACAAATGTTTGAGTCATGTTTGAGTGAGTAAAATTCTAAAACTCAATGGATACAAGGGTTTTCATACAAGAAAAATTATTTTGAGTCCGACGCGTCTACCAATTCCGCCATATCGCCATGAGTAGTTTATTCTATCAAAAACACAAACATTTTGGAAAGGCGTATGCACGGATAAATGTTTGCGCAATGTTTGTGACTAAAATTTAAAAATTATAAGCATTATCAAGGTATCCGATGCATCCGTCTTCGTTTTGAGTCCCTCGTGTCTACCAATTCCACCACAGTGGCATAATACTATTTTTTATGTGTTATCATGACAAGATAATGGATTATATCATATATAGCGGACTCTTGG
>MDTC01033957.1_pt1 | contig 10323 bp, 10 predicted proteins | sample 811181 | NCBI WGS metagenome assembly MDTC01 (sample SAMN05326644, study PRJNA326480) | marine metagenome | isolation source: seawater | place: Pacific Ocean: North | collected 2011
GGTCGCCATGGTAGACAGCCCCTCACGCCTACCTCCGGTTAATAACATTCAGGAAATGCGAGAGCCTATTGTCAAGGCCAACATTTTGGTACCGCAGGAATTCCTGGGTAACGTTATCAATCTCTGTGTTGATAAGCGCGGCGTGCAGAAAGACATGCAGTTTATTGGTAAGCAGGTCTCGTTAAATTATGATTTACCGATGAATGAGGTGGTGATGGATTTTTTCGATCGCCTCAAGTCTGTGAGTCGGGGCTATGCGTCACTGGACTACCAGTTTGACCGTTTTGAAACGTCGCATTTGGTGCGTCTGGATGTATTGATCAACGGCTCTAGGGTCGATGCCTTAGCGCTTATTGTGTATCGAGACCATGCCCAGTCAAAGGGGCGGCTGTTGGTTGAAAAAATGAAAGAACTGATTCCCCGTCAATTGTATGATGTGGCGATCCAGGCTGCGATTGGCGGCCAGATTATCGCTCGCTCTACAGTTAAAGCCTTACGGAAGAATGTCACGGCCAAATGCTATGGTGGCGATGTTTCGCGCAAGAAGAAACTGCTAGAAAAGCAAAAGGCCGGCAAGAAGCGAATGAAGAAAGTTGGCAACGTAGAAGTACCGCAAGAGGCTTTTCTTGCGGTACTAAAAGTAGAGAGTTGATTGAATTGCGATGAACGTGGATTTCTCCCTGGTACTGCTGGTTCTGGTCGCATTTTGTGGCTTCCTATGGATTCTCGATTCTGTGTTAATCAAGAAAGCTCGCTTGGCCGCAATTGAAGAATTCCAGCGCAGTAAGGCCAAGGGGCAAGCCGAAGACAAGGTTCAGGCCGCGGTCGCTGAATTGGCTCGGGAACCTCTGATCATTGAATATGCGAAATCTTTTTTCCCTGTATTACTGATTGTTTTGATCCTTAGATCATTCCTAGCGGAGCCCTTTCAAATCCCGACAGGATCCATGATCCCCACGTTAGAGGTCGGCGACTTCATCCTTGTTAGCAAGTATGCCTATGGTGTCAGATTGCCGGTGATTGGGACTAAGATCATGGATGTAGAAGATCCCAAGCGCGGGGAAGTCATGGTGTTTATACCGCCCCATGAGGACAAGTATTATATCAAGCGGGTCATTGGATTGCCGGGAGACTCCGTGCGCTATGAGGATAAACACCTCTATATAAATGGCGAGTTGATCGATAAAGACTATGTAAGGGATATAGAGGTAGAAACTGGTATCGGGCCGCTGTCTGGCACACTGTACACTGAAACGCTTGGTGATGTTGCCCATGCCGCCCAGCATATAGACGCGGTTGGGCAGCGCCGAGCTCGCACAACCTGGGTGATCCCGAACGGGCATTATTTCATGATGGGGGACAACCGGGATAATAGTGCAGATAGCCGGGAGTGGGGAACAGTGTCGGAAGAAAATATTGTTGGCAAGGCGATTGCCGTCTGGATGCACAAGGACCCAGGTTTGAAACTGCCGACATTTAGCAGAAATCAGCTCATAAACTAGAAATAGCTTTGGTCGCAGGTGCAGAAGATTCACACCCTGTTTAACCAGATTGATTCGAGTTGCGAATCAATTGGCAGTTCAGGAGCGGAAAATCCTGTATTGCCGCGCGAAGCGAGACATAAACTCAAAAACGCGGTAGCAACGGAAACGCGACAGTAACAAAGCAACGACAGTATCAAAACCAATAGAGAGAATCGATCAGGATTATGGCTGAATCCAGGCCAGCGCGATGTACAAAGTAAGAATTAGGCATGAAAATATTGCGTAAAACTAATCTGAGAAGTCAACGTGGCGTGTCTAAAACGGGCCTGTTGCTGATTGCTGTGTTGTTGGGATTTTTCTTCACTTTCGGGCTAAAAGTTGGGCCGATTTATGTGGATCACAATCTCATTGTAGGCCTGTGCCAGGACTTAATTGACAACGGTGAAGCCAACAACATGACCGTGAGTGATTTACGCAATCGTGTTTCTAGTTCGCTTCAGATAAACAACATCGCTGACTTCGACCTAAGCAGTATTCGTGTGCGAAGAGAGAGAGATGAGGCCATAATCACTGTCGCTTATGAAAAGAGCGTGCCGCTGATCGCCAATCTCAGTATTGTGGCCGTATTTGATAGTACCCTCGAGTAGATGCCGAAGGACCTAGACAAACTTCAACACAAGCTCGCCTACCAGTTTACAGACCCCCATCTCATCAAGCTGGCGCTAACTCATCGTAGCGCCGGCGCAAACAACAATGAGCGCCTGGAATTCCTTGGCGATGCCCTGCTCGATTTGCTGGTTGGAGAGTCTTTGTTCCAGTCGCATCCGGATGCCAAAGAGGGGGACCTCAGTCGCATGCGTTCCGCTATAGTGAATAAGCAAGCCCTGGCTGAAATTGGCAGGTCCTTGGACCTGGGGGACTACGTGGCGCTGGGGGGCGGCGAATTAAAGAGTGGTGGCCAGGCGCGTGCCTCTATCCTTGCGGACACGGTGGAAGCTTTGGTCGCTGCTGTGTACCTTGATGGAGGCATAGAGCCTTGCACCAGTTTGGTGGCAGCTTGGACTCTCGAATTGGTGCAGCAACCAGAAAAGCAAAGCGTGAAGGATGCCAAGACACGACTGCAGGAATTAATGCAGGCGCAAGGAGCAGCGTTACCAAGATATGAAGTCGTTTCGACTTCAGGTGACGCCCACGCGCAAACTTTCGAAGTGCAGTGCACGGTGGCGGGGTTGCAGGTACCGCAGCAGGGGATTGGTCGCAGCAAGAGGGCAGCTGAGCAACAAGCAGCTGAAAAAGTCCTGACCATATTGGGGCAGCACTAGGTGCTGTTTGGCAGCAAACTAAATAGACCAGGGTGAAGCAATGACCGAGTCAACAGACTTTAATAGCGGCCCACAGACGCGCTGCGGCTATGTGGCGCTGGTGGGTAGGCCAAATGTTGGCAAGTCGACGCTGCTTAATCACCTGCTGCAGCAAAAAATCAGCATTACTTCGCGTAAACCGCAGACTACCCGGCACCGGATAATGGGCATTCTCACAGAAGCTGACGCGCAATGTGTTTTTGTGGACACGCCAGGGTTGCACAGCCAGCATCGAAAAGCCTTGAACCGAGTGATGAACGATACTGTCATCAGCACCTTGCGCGATGTGGATAGCATTTTGTTTGTGGTAGAACGCCTGGCCTTCGGTGAGGCAGACGCGATGGTCCTGCAGCATCTGATGAGCAGTAAAGTCCCCGTAATTCTTGTGATCAACAAAATTGATCAGATCAAAGATAAACAGCGACTGCTTCCACATATTAAGGAATTGACAAAGCAGCATGAATTCGCGGAAGTTGTGCCCGTTTCAGCGTTGAGTGGGCACAATCTTGATCGACTCGAGTCGCTGGTAAAACAGCTGTTACCAGTTGGGCCGTTTCTGTATCCAGCAGAACAGGTCACAGATCGCAGCTCGAGATTCTTGGCCGCCGAACTGATCAGAGAGAAAGTCACGCGCCAGTCAGGTGATGAGCTACCCTACGAGGTGACAGTAGAGATCGAACGATTTAAGGTCGAGGGGAGCGTTACTCATATTCATGGTCTTATTCTGGTCGATAAATCCGGCCAGAAAAAAATCTTGGTTGGCCGTGATGGTGAGCGTCTCAAGAGTATCGGCTCATCAGCACGTGAAGATATGGAGACTGCATTCGGGGGCAAGGTCATGCTCAATCTATGGGTCAAGGTAAAATCCGGTTGGGCAGATGATGAGCGTGCCCTGCAAAGCCTCGGATATTTTGATCACTAAAAACTGGCGTTATGGATACAAGAATCGCTCTGCAACCGGCCTACGTTTTACACCGCAGACCATTTCAAAATACCAGCCTATTGGTAGACTTTTTTACCTTCGACTACGGCCTGGTGCGCGCAGTCGCCAAGGGGGCACGGCGCGAGAAGTCTCGCTATCGCGCTTTACTGCAGCTGTTTCAGCCACTATTGGTGTCTGCGACCGGCATGGGCGAGGTTAAGACGCTCACGGCAGTTGAAAGTAACGTGTCTGCCATAAACCTGCGGGGAGAGCGCCTGTTCAGCGGCCTGTACATAAACGAACTGCTCAGTCGCCTGCTGCAAAACCAGGAAGAGCACACGGCGCTTTATGGAAACTATCAGGAGACTCTGATAGCTCTGCAGGGCGAGCAGGGCATCGAGCCGTTACTAAGGCGCTTCGAGCTTAAGCTGCTATCGGAACTAGGCTATGCGATCAATCTCTCTGAGGATTGTGAAACTAATTTGCCCATCAATCCAGACAGCATTTATCGATTCATTCCTGACGTCGGCTTTCAGACCCGATCACTTTCTGGTGCGGCGGCGCTTGGGAGCAGCGAATTTACGGGTGCCGATTTGATTGCCGTTCGCGACCTTGATATTGAAACAAGCGGCGCTGCCCAGGCGGCCAAACGCCTATTGCGACTTGCGCTGGCAGCCCATCTCGGCGACAAGCCATTGTACAGTCGATCGCTGTTTACTGCCTCACAATAGGCGTTCTTTGGACCCAAATTTCATAACGTGTACAATCTAGCACCTCATCCAGAACGCTGCAGCGATCTCTATGACTTACGCCACTATTGAAGAGCAAATTGGCAATACGCCGCTGGTGCGGTTGCAGCGAATGTCAGTGCCTAATGGGAACACAATATTGCTCAAGTTGGAGGGCAATAACCCGGCAGGGTCCGTTAAAGATCGCCCTGCACTCAATATGATCCTACAGGCCGAGATGCGAGGCGACATTAAGCCCGGAGATCGTCTGATTGAGGCCACCAGCGGTAACACCGGCATCGCGCTGGCGATGGTTGCGGCTGTCAAGGGCTACCAGATGATGCTCATCATGCCCGACAACCTGAGCGATGAGCGCAAGGCATCCATGCGGGCCTATGGTGCGGAGTTGATCCTTGTTAGTGACGCTGAGGGCATGGAGGGAGCCAGGGACATGGCGCTCCGCATGCAGCAAAGGGGGCAGGGCAAGGTACTGGATCAATTTGCCAATCCTGACAACCCGAAAGCACACTACTTGCACACAGGTCCAGAGATCTGGCGCGATACACGAGGTGAGGTGACTCATTTCGTCAGCTCTATGGGGACGACAGGAACCATAATGGGAGTATCTCGCTATTTGAAAGAGCAAAACCCGCAAGTTCAAATTATTGGGCTTCAGCCAACTGATGGTGCGCGCATTCCCGGAATCCGGCGCTGGCCGCAAGCGTATCTGCCGTCTATTTTTGAGCGTGAGCGTGTCGATCAGGTGATAGATGTTGATCAACATGATGCTGAAATAGCCATGCGCGCCTTGGCGCGAGAAGAAGGGGTGTTCTGTGGCGTTTCTTCGGGCGGTTCACTCTTTGGTGCCCTGCAAGTCGCCGCTTCAGTTAACGAGGCGACAATCGTAGCTATAATTTGCGATCGCGGAGACCGCTATCTTTCAACCGGTGTGTTTTCCAACCATGAGTCCACGTAGATCGCGCCGGCGCAAACTGCCGGTAGAACCTGTCGAAGTTAACATTGAATCCCTTAGCCATGAAGGGCGTGGTGTCACCAGGATTGATGGCAAAGTCGCTTTTGTAGAGGGTGCGCTGGCGGGCGAAACTGTGCGAGCTCGATATATTCAAAAGCGGGGCCAATTCGATTTGCTCGCGACGGAAGAAGTATTGGTGGCCTCGACTGATCGGATTACATCCGATTGCATCGTCTCAGATGTGTGCGGCGGCTGTTCGCTGCAACACTTAGACCCGGGACAGCAGCTATTAATGAAGCAATCAATGCTGTTGGAACACTTACAGCATAGCGCTGGGCTGAACACTGATGCATTTGAATTATTGCCCATGCTAACTGCGGACACGTCACATTATCGGCGCAAAGCCAGGTTGGCGGTTCGCTACGTGCAAAAGAAAGGCGGCGCCCTGGTTGGGTTTCGCGAAAAGCATTCCAGCTTTATTACCGTAATGGATGACTGCAAGGTGCTGGTTGCAGAAGTGGCTAGGTTGATACCCGCGCTGAAAGAGCTCATTTCCAATTTCAGTTCCGCTGCTGATATTCCGCAAATCGAGATGGCTGCAGGAGAGATTGAGGTGACGGAGTCTGCGCCGTTACAGGTCGCGCTGGTGTTTCGACATCTAACGCCACTTGAGCCAGTGGACCTTGATGCCTTGCTGGCGTTTGCTGCCCAGCATCAGCTGCATTGTTATCTGCAACCCGCCGGCCCAGATTCTGTGCACCGAGTATATCCGCAGCAAGGCGAAGACAGGCTTGAATATTTTTTACCTGCATTTGATTTGCGGCTGCAATTTCACCCCATGGATTTCACTCAGGTCAATGGTCCGATTAATCGGCAAACAGTTAGCAGGGTAATAGATTTGATGGCAGTTCAGCCAGGGCAAAAGGTGTTAGATCTGTTCTGCGGCTTAGGTAATTTCACACTACCTCTGGCGCGGCAGGGTTGCCAGGTAACAGGTGTCGAGGGCAGCGACGCAATGGTAAAACGCGGCTATGAGAATGGCGCGTTGAATGCCCTCTCGAATATGGCGTTCTATTGTGCAGACTTGTCTAAACCTTTTGTAGATGAGGCATGGGCTCAACCTCAATTTCACAAGCTGTTGTTGGATCCACCTCGCTCTGGAGCTCTGGAGGTGGTGCAGCAGATACAAAAGTTGGCGCCGGAACAGATAGTGTATGTCTCCTGCAACCCAGCTACTCTGGCACGCGACAGTGCTGAGCTCCTCGTCCAGGGATATAGATTGAAATCCGCGGGTGTAATGGATATGTTCCCACACACCAATCACGTAGAATCCATGGCGGTTTTTGATCGGCAGGCTAGTTAGCACCAGATGCAAGACTCTCCAGGAAACAACTTAGGCGCCGCCGCAGCAATCGATAAGCTGCTGCGGGTCATGTCAATGCTGCGTCACCCAGAACATGGATGTCCCTGGGACTTGGAACAATCAATAAACAGCCTTGTGCCATTCACCATTGAAGAAGTTTATGAGGTCGTTGACGCGATTGAGCGAAATGACATGGTGGATTTTGAAGATGAGCTGGGTGATTTGCTGTTTCAGATCGTGTTCTATACTCAGCTCACTTGCGAAGATGGGGGGTTTGGCTTCGCAGATGTCGCGCATACTGTGACTAACAAGCTTCTGCGTCGCCATCCTCATGTTTTCAGTGATGGTACCACTGACTCCTTTGGTGAATTGGCCGAGCTCTCATCTGAAGAGGTTGTCAGCAACTGGGAGGCCATCAAGCAGCAAGAAAGAGAGGACAAGCGTGCTCGTCAAATCGCGGTAGGCCAGTCATCTGAAGAAACGGATGCTAGCAGTGTGCTTGATGATATTCCGCGCGCACTCCCCGGATTGGAGCGGGCCAGAAAGCTTCAGAAGCGCGCAGCGCGCGTAGGATTCGATTGGCATGAGATGGCGCCGGTGATCGCTAAAATGCGAGAAGAATTGGATGAATTTGAACAGGCGCTGGTTCAGGGAGATCACGCGAAGGCGGAAAGTGAGCTGGGTGATGTATTTTTTTCCGCCGTTAACCTGGCTAGGCACCATAAAACTGAGCCAGAAGTTGCGCTCAGGCAGGCGAATCTTAAATTCGAAGCTAGATTTAAATGGATAGAATTTAAACTGAAAGATGAGGCCAGGGCTCTGGAAGATTGCAGCCTTGAAGAGCTAGATACCCTTTGGAACCAGGCGAAAGCAAACGGCCTGTAGTTGAACGAATACTCAAGATAGGAGACAAGCATGAGAATCATACTATTAGGCGCGCCTGGCGCAGGGAAGGGAACGCAAGCTCAGTACATAACCAAGCACTACAATATCCCTCAGATATCAACCGGCGATATGCTGCGCTCAGCAGTTAAAGAGCAATCTGAGCTGGGAATGCAGGTAGAACAAGTCATGGCATCGGGCGGACTGGTAACTGACGAAATCATTATTGCGCTAGTCAAAGATCGGATCGTGCATGAGGATTGTGCTAATGGCTTTCTATTTGATGGCTTTCCACGGACCATCCCGCAAGCGGAGGCGATGGTCTCTGCTGGTGTTCCGATTGATATCGTGCTCGAAATCGATGTGCCCGACGATGAGATCGTCTCGCGCCTGAGCGGTAGAAGAGTGCATTTGGATTCGGGTCGCGTATATCACATAGAGCACAACCCACCAAAGCAGGAAGGGCTTGATGATGTAACAGGAGAGGAATTGATTCAGCGTGAGGACGATAAGGAAGCAACAGTCCGTAATCGTCTGGCTGTTTATCATGAGCAAACCAAGCCGCTGGTTAGTTTCTATGAGGATCTGGAGTCGAAAGGCACGGGTGTCAAAGTAATAAAGGTAAATGGCGTCGCATCTGTGGATAATATTCGAGCAGACATATCCACAGCGCTAGGCTAGCTTATCCACATGCTTCAAAGCCCGGGTAATACTCGGGCTTTTTTTTGCCCAAAGAATTCTCGGAAGCTTGTTCACAAATCCGTGAAGTTTCAACTAGTAACCCTCCTTAGTATTAATATCTGCCAAAAAGCTAGCAAACTATTTGCGTATCTATAAGTAAAAAACCGCCATGAGGCGCGACCGAAGGTGTTTAGTAAAAACAAAAACTGAGCAGTCTTGCGTAACAAGCATTTTCTTTGATCAGTTTTTAATCATTTCTTTGTATAATTCGGCGTAGTTTTCTTAAAGTTTTTTATTGAACTAGCGAAATAGAACAGAGAGACCATGGTTGCGCGGAACAATTGTGTGAACAAATTAAAATTTCCGTTTAAATTTAAATGTTTTGAGACGTAGATTTGCTGTTTGCTAAATAAAAATTGTGCTATGTTGCCGCGGCGTAGCGGGTGCACTTCTTTTTGTTATTAAGAGTTAGCGCACGAGAAAATTCAAACTGACCGATGATTAAAGGTATAGCAGCGAAGGGCAAAAAGCTTAAAGCAGGCTCACTTAATCTAAAGAAGAAAGGTCAGGGTAAAGCTGGAAAGAAGAAATCGAGTCGCATGAAGGTTAGTAGTGCTGCGCTGAAAAAAGCTAACGCCACAGTTGCGAAACTTGAAAAAGAAGCAAAGGCCGCAGCAAAGTCTTCAATAACAGCTAAGAAGCGCGCCGTGGCTGCAAAGAAGGCTGCTAAGAAGGCAAGTAAAGTAAAGGCAAATACCGCGAAGCGAGCCGCCAAAAGTGCACAGAACACTGCCAAGAAAGCTGCAGTAAAATTAGCCGTAGCTAATGCCAAGATTAGAACAGCAAAAGCCAAGGCTAGAGCCATAGAGCTCTCCGCAATAGAGAAGGCCAGGAAATTAACAGAGGAAGCCAAAAGAAAGGCTGATCTGGAGAAAGCTGTTGCGACATTCACTGATCAATGGAAAAGGAAACGAGACAAGGCTGAAGCCGCAAAAGCTGCGCGTAAAGCGCGTAAAGATGCCCTGAAAGCCGGCTTCGCTGCTCGCAAAGCCGCTAAGAAGGAAAAGCTTGACGCTTTGGAAGTCGCGGCGAAAGCCAAAGCGGCAGCACGCAAAGCATCAAAAAAGGCTGCTGAACAAGCAGCCATGAAGGCTGCTAAGAAAGCAGGAAAGAAGGCGACCAAGAAAAAGACATTAAAAAAGCTGGGCAAGAAGAAGCTGGCTAAAAAGGTTACAACCAAACGGAAATCATCAGTTCGGAAAAGGACATCCAGCAAATCTGGTTAACACCGTTAGGATGTAAAGCAAGGTAGTACTTTTAACAAGTAACTTTGATATATGTAGCGAGGTCGAAAATGGCTAAAAAAGTAGCGAAAGCGAAAAAGAAGGTTGCAAAGAAAAAGGCAGCCAAGAAAAAGGTCGCAGTGAAGAAAAAAGTAGCTGCAAAGAAAAAAGTCGTGGCTAAAAAGAAGGTAGCTAAGAAAAAAGTAGCTAAGAAGAAAGTCGCCAAGAAAAAAGTAGTGAAAAAGGCGAAAAAGAAAGTAGCCAAGAAAAAAGTGGCTAAGAAGGCCAAGAAGAAGGTAGCCAAGAAAAAGGCCGCCAAGAAGGTCAAGAAGAAAGTTGCCAAGAAAAAGGTTGCGAAGAAAAAAGTAGCCAAGAAGAAGGTGGCTAAGAAGGCCAAGAAAAAAGTAGCTAAGAAGGCCAAGAAGAAGGTGGCTAAAAAGGCTAAGAAGAAAGCGGCCAAGAAAAAGGTTAAGCGCAAAGCAGCTGCCAAGAAAGCCGCAAAGCGCAAAGTAGCCAAGCGCAAAGCGCCAGCAAAGAAAAAAGCGGCCAAAAAGAAGGTAGCCAAGAAGAAAGTGGCTAAGAAGGCCAAGAAGAAGGTAGCCAAGAAGAAAGTGGCTAAGAAGGCCAAGAAGAAGGTAGCCAAGAA
>MDTC01033539.1_pt1 | contig 10322 bp, 8 predicted proteins | sample 811181 | NCBI WGS metagenome assembly MDTC01 (sample SAMN05326644, study PRJNA326480) | marine metagenome | isolation source: seawater | place: Pacific Ocean: North | collected 2011
CCCGGGCGCGGTCTTCGTTCAAGTACATTCCGAAATCTCCTTGTGGATGGGACCGAGATGACGATTTTTCGAAGCGGCAGAACTCCCTCCCTGGGTTGGGCTCATTCGACATCCGGTTCGATTAGGCCAAATCTCGTGCAATTTGGTTGTATGGATATGCCCATTACTCTACCCGAAGAAATGACGAGAGAAAACCTCCGCAAATCATTTGTGGAGGTTTTTTTCCTGTTTTATGGGCACTTCGGCCATTCGCCCGAATTGCCATCCTGTGGAACAATCAGGGGCCTGACCTTCTTCCCTCTGTGGTGGCCCCTTTGCTAGATTCCATCTCTCCCAATGTATTGTCTCTTATGTCCGCCCTGTTGGTCTCGGTGGCTCAAACCCTCTACCGGACCGGATTGACCCGCCTGAGCCCGACCGCCACGGCGTTCATGATGAATTTCGCTTCGGCCTGGATGGCCGGCGGCCTTGTTTTTTTTCTTGATTCCGGGCCGGGGGAATGGACCTGGGAGGTGTTTTTCTGGTTTGCGATGGTGGGAGTCTGCGGCGGGGCGGCGGGACGATACCTGAATTTTCTGGCGGTTAAGCTCATCGGCCTGGCCCGGGCGTCGGTTCTGATTCAGTCGCTTCTTATCTGGACATCGGCGTTGGGCGTCATATTCCTCGGCGAGCGGCTCACGCCCGGGGTGGCGCTCGGAACCCTCGCCATCATGATCGGCGCCGTACTCCTGGTCTACGAGCGGGAGGAGGGGCGGGAGAAGATACCGCTCTGGCTCTATCTGGTGCCTCTCCTTTCATCATTCATGTATTCCCTGACGTTTTTATTTCGAAAGTATGGGCTGGCGATCGTTCCCTCGCCGCCCTTCGGGATGAGTATTTCCACGGGTTGCGGCGCCATGATTCTCCTTTTCGCCATGCCGTTCACCGAGAGGCGCTCCCCCCGCATCTGGCATCCGCGCTCCCTACTCGCCGTCGTCCTTGGCGCGGCGGTGAATGTCCTCGCCGCGCTGCTTTTCTGGACAGCCGTCCGGGATGGAGAAATCGTCCGCGTGGTTCCCATTAACCGCCTCTCGGTGCTCTTTGTGATTTTCTTCTCGTGGTTTTTCTTCCGAAAACAGGAGGCGGTGACGCTCCGTGTGGTCATGGGTGGTGTGATCTCGGTCGTGGGCGCGTTCATCATCGTTTCGGGGAGGTAGCCTACCCCTCCCGCACCTCCCCACCGGCGGGGCCGTCGCCACCGGCGAGGAGACATGCGATAATCGGATTTTCCTCCCTTTTCTTGCCCGGTGAGAGTTGTTGACAGTATCCATTGGGCCGAATCTGATGGCGCTCCAGGGCGGGGAGGTAACCTGGGTGATTCCCATTCAGCGCCTCTCGGTGCTCTATATCATTTTTCTCTCATGGATTTTCTTCCGGAAGGATGAAGCCATTTCGGCTCGTGTGGTCTTGGGCGGGCTGCTCGCGGTGGCGGGGGCCTGGGCCATCGTCTGGGACCGGTGAAGACGCCGGTTTCTTTTTTGGGGGCGAAAGGCGTTGCTTGATCGGATCGAACCCAACCTTTTGTCGTTCGTGGCGGCGATTTTCATCGCGGTGGCCCGGACGATGTACCGCGCGGCGCTGGTTCGCCTCGGAGCCGGCATGGTGGCCATGCTATCGAGCGTGATCACCCTCACGTTCGCCTGGATCTATTATTTGTTTTTCTCGGAAAGGGTGGCGTACTGGCCCCTGGTGGGCGTGACCTGGTTTGTTGTGATCGGCTTAGTGGGGGGGCTGGCTGGCCGATACATGACATTTTTTTCCATGAAAAAAGTGGGCTTGGCGCGCACCTCGGTCCTCATGCAAACGGGCTTGCTCTGGTCTTCGCTCCTGGCGATTTTGTTTTTGGGGGAGCGACCGAGCCTCGCGGTGGGCGCCGGCTCCGCGGCGATCATGTTCGGGTCCATCCTGCTCGTCCTGCGCAGTGAAACGGAGAGAAAAAAAATATCCACTTTCTATTATCTGCTCCCCCTGGCCGCCGCGATGTTCCAGGGTACTTCCCACATTTTCCGTAAATTCGGGTTTTTCTGGATTCATTCCGCTCCCCTCGGAATGAGCCTGTCGAATACCGTGGCCACACTCTCGTTGGTCGCCGTGATGTGTTTCGTCACCGAAGAGGGTGGCCTGCGCTTCTGGGAGCGCCGCCCGATGCTCCTGATTTTCATCGGGGGCGTATTCAACGCCTTCGCCGCGCTTCTTTTCTGGACGGCCGTCCAACACGGCGAGATCGTCGAGGTGATCCCGATCAACCGCCTCTCGGTGCTGCTGATCATCTTCTTCTCGTGGCTGTTTTTCAGGCAGCAAGAGGGCGTGACCTGGCGGGTTGTCACGGGTGGACTGCTCTCGGTGGCGGGGGCATGGGCCATCGTCTGGGGCCGGTGAAGGGAGGCGGCTGTCCTGGATGCCGGGTTGGCTCCAAATAGCGCTTTTCGCCCGCCTTGGAGGGATTTTCGATCTTTAGGCTCGTGTTGACGAAATCCACCCCGGCTCATATGTTTGGTGTATCGGCCAATTTTAAAATAGATTCGGCGCCTTCAAGCCGGCCCAGCCATTAACGGCTTGAGGCAGTTTTGTTTTCCTATTGAGTGCAATAGTCGCCATCGGGGCGGAGGGTCTTTCGCCCCCCCCTCATAGTGGAGGAAATATGATGAAAACCAGATTGATTTCGATCTTGTCGGCCTTGGCCCTTTTCGCGGGCCTGTTCGCGGCGCCCGCAGCGCGGGCGGCCGATCCGGGCGATCTGCCCTGCCGGGCGGTGAAGCTCATCGTCCCCTGGAACGCGGGCGGCGGCACCGACGTCATCTTTCGTATCGTCGCCCGCTCGGCGCAAAAGGCGCTGGGCAAGGATATCATCGTGCAGAACATCGGCGGCCAGGGCGGCAACAAGGGCGCCAAGGTGGCCAAGGGCTCAAAGCCCAACGGGTGCACCCTGTTCGCGGGCCACGACTCGATGCAGACCTCCTATGTGCAGGGCCGGGTGAATTTCTCGTTCTTCGCATTCGAGCCTCTCGTCCTCGTCACCCACACGCCGTCCATCATCGGCGCGCATCCGGGGGTGCCCTGGAAAAGCGCGAAGGCGCTCATCAACGACCTCAAGAAGAACAAGGGCAAAAAAGTGCTCTTCGGCGCGACGCTGGGCTCGACGAGCCACTTCTTCCCGGTGCTCGTCGAGGCCGACACCGGCATCAAGTTCAAGTACGTGGGCTACGACGGCACCCGCCAGCGGATGACGGCTCTCCTCGGCAAGCACATACAGCTCGGCGAGCTCAACATCTCCTCGGCCAAGAAATACCTCGGCAGCGGCAAGCTCATCGGCCTCGGCATAGCACTCGAGAAGCGCGACTCGCGGCTGCCGAACCTGCCCACTCTCAAGGAGCAGGGCATCAACGTCGTCACCGGCGTGAACCGCGGTGTATTCGCCCCGAAGGGAACGCCCGCCGGCATCCAGGCGATGTTTGAGAAAGCCTTCGGCAATGCGATGAAGGACCCCGAGGTTGTGAAGAACCTCACCGCAAAGGGCGTAATCGTTCAGTTCAAGGGGCGTGCGGGCTACCGAGCGTTCCTGAAGGATTCCGCGGCCAAGATTACGGATGCCGCCAAGCGTGTCGGGCTGTATAAGCGTAAGAACTAAATCGAAAACACGGGCATAGGGGCGGCGGTCTGGGAGGGCCGCCGCTCCCGCGCCGGGTGAAGCTTTTTCCTTTTTTTCAACCTGGCAGGGGCTTTTATGCATGTTCGCGCGGATACTGTCATCGGCGCTTTGCTGGTGGTCTTCATCGCCACTTTGTTTGCGATGACGTTCGACCTGCCGCCGGCCCCCTACGAGACGATGGGCCCCGCCCTGTTCCCACGCATTCTCCTTGTCGCACTCTTCCCGATGTGTCTCGCGCTTTTTGTGAAGAGCGCGGTTCGCGACTTCCGCGAGGGACAAGCGAAACGGGAAATTGCCTCCTTCGCCGAGTGGTTCGATAATTACCGAAACGTCCTGGCAATTTACCTCCTCTTTTTCATGTTCGCATGGGCACTGCCCTGGGCGGGGTACCTGGCCTCGGGGTTCTTTTTTCTCATGCTGGCGCAGCTGGCGCTGGGGCCCAAGGGCTGGGTGAAGGTGCCCCAGTTTCTGGCCGTGACGATTGGCATTTTGGCCTTGCTCTATTTTATTTTTCGCGTGGTGCTTCTCGTGCTTTTGCCAGAGGGTGAAATCGGTCTGATGTAGGGCGGCGTAAAACCGCGCCGCCGTGAAGGAATAAGGATGGTTCTCGAAAATCTGGGTCTCGCCTTCGCCGCCGTCTTTGAGATTAAGACGGTGCTTCTCATATTCGCGGGCACCTTCGCGGGCATCGTTGCGGGCGCCATCCCCGGTTTCACCATCGCTATGGCCGTCATCCTGACGCTGCCCTTCACCTTCGGCATGACTCCGCTTCAGGGTTCGGCGACGATGATGGGCGTTTTCGTCGGGGGCTACTCGGGCGGCCTCATCTCGGGAACGCTGCTGGGCATCCCCGGAACGCCCTCCTCGGTGGCGACCACTTTCGACGGATTCCCGATGGCGCGGCAGGGAAAGCCCGGCCTCGCCCTCGGCGTGGGGATCTGGTCTTCGTTTTTCGGCGGTCTCATCGGCGCGGTGCTCCTCGTCCTGTTCGCTCCGCCCATCGCCCTTTTCGGCCTCAAGTTCGGGCCCTGGGAGTTTTTCGCTCTCATCGCTTTCGCGCTGACCATTATCGCCAGCCTCGCGAGCGAGTCCATGCTCAAGGGCGGGATAGCGGGGCTGATGGGCCTGCTCATCGCCACCATCGGCGATGACGACATAACGGCGATTTCACGTTTTGATTTCGGGATCGATGCGATCAAGCAGGGCTTCGGTTTCCTGCCCGTGCTGATCGGGCTCTTCGCCTTCGCCCAACTCATGAGCGATATCGAGGGCGGCGAGAAGGCCCAGGCATCCCTCATGGACGTGGACGCCGAGAGCGACTTGCGTTCGACGTATCGAACCTTGAATGACTTTCACGCCATCGGCTTGGGATACATAAAATCCGCCGTCGTTCGTTTGGAGTGTTTACACCTCTACTTGGTCGAGAACGTCTTTGAATCCGGCGCCGATGACGTGGTGCGCAAGGACGCACTCGACGGCGACATGCCGATTTCAATGTACATCAAAGTCATCAATAGCGTGGAGTCCAAGAAGATTGACACGCAAGATTTGGACCACATCAAGACGGAGGCGTTGCGCAACAAGCTCGTGCGAGATTTAGCGCCGGAATTGCGCGACAAGATGCAGTCGACGTATTACATGGCCAAGCTCACGCAGCGGTTGACGGCGCTCGGTTTGATGCGAGAAGTCCCAGAGTACGACGAATCCTCTCAACAGATGAAACTGACGCTACGACTGACTCGAGAGGCGCGGTTTCAAACCACGGCGACGGATGTGAGCGACGAGCGATCGTGGAGCGAAACGTACGACGTGTCCACGACGACGGGCGCGAGGGAATTCTGGGCCGCCATGGAGCGAAATTTCAAAGGGAACCCCGCCATGGAGAAGGCGTATCCGGCCACCGAGCTCAAGTATCCTCGTCTCACCGCCGTGCGCGCGTGGGGTCGGAAATGGGCGTTAGGACTCGACAACTGCATCATTCTCATGGATCGGTTGAACGAGGCGTGGCGCGCGCTTGTGATGCTTTTGCTCGCGCACGGCGGCGCGTCGTCTGAAAATTTAATCTCCCGGGACGCGCCGAAAGACGTGACCGACGACGTCGTCGCGAAAGCCATCGAGTGTCTCGCCAAGTTCGGTCTTCCCACTGAAGAGGCGCTTCGCGTCGAGCAACTCGCGCAGGATATCAATCTGCCGAGCGACTTGAATCACATCAAACAGACGTGGCGAGATTTCATCTACACGAAGATTTGTGCGGCGCAGAGCGAGGGACTGATCACGTCGCAGCTCGCGGCGCAAGCGCTCAACATGTACGCGCGTTTTTCGCGAATTGGCACGAGTAAACGGTTCCCGTACCGATTGCTCGACGCGTCTCAGCAGCCCGACGGTCTGAAGACGGCGCGTCTCGATAGGTTGCCGGCGGTGAGCTCGCCGACCGCCGGGAACGCGAACAGTCCGAGATACGCGCAGAAAACGCATGAGTTATTCATGTTCGAGGACAATGAGAGCGATTGTGAGTTTAGCCTTCCGAGCGGGCGTAAGAAGTTCATCTTCGGCGCGGCGGAGGATGAATTCTTGGTGTTTTGCATGATTCGTTTCATCTCGTTATCTGGGCCGAACGCGCTTCGCGCGCAGAAACGCGACTATCGCGCGTCCGTTGTTTTCAACGATCAAATGTGGCGTTCTCGGTACCCACACGTGAAGAAACGCGCCGTCGTCAAACGGTGGAGGTATCTCACGACTGTGGCCAACGGCGACGACGATGAAGACGAAAACACCGCCAGACACGACACAATCTTGCGCGTCGGCGCTGAATTCTACGAACGCGGCGCGCGCGCCAGACGAGAGACCGCGCTTCCGTTCGTCGAATCTCCCACGTGTCAGAGCGCGATGGACGTGGACACGTGGGATAAAACGTGGGACAACACCGGAAAATGGTCCGAAGGCATCGCCAAGCAAGTGTTACACGCGACGCGCGAGATTTTGAAGGAATCGCCGGTGCCGTATCCATTGCCCAGGCAGCCGAAACCGCCGCGCGTGGCGCGCGTGCGCGCGAAACGCGAAGTAAAAGTGCGCCGCATTCGCGCCGGTCGCGAACTCACCGAGGCGGACGACGACATCATTCTCGCGCGTCTCGCGCCGATCGCGTTTCTTCGCCGGCGCGCGATTTCGTTTCAAGACGAGAGCGACGATAGCGATTACGAAGACGTCAGCGATTACGACGATTCAGACATGGAAGAAGAGATCGACGTGTCCTTCAAAGATTTGCGCGAGCACAAGGTGTCGACGCACCGTTCGGACGCGCTCACGCACGCGCAGGAGTTGTTCGCCGCCGACGCGCCGAAACGCGTCTCGTGCGTCGCGCCGAACGGTTCGCAAGTGTTGGCGCTGTGTCAAGCGTTGGTGGATAATAAAATCACCATGTCGACGACGAGCGAAGAAGCGACGAGAGACCTTCCACCGGCGTTCAACGATGAACGCGTGAACGACTCGCCGTACTTTAAATCTCCGAATAGCGCCGTGAAGGGGCTCCACAGCGTGAAGATTGACGTTCGCGACGGCGACGGCGACGGTGGGAAATTCGTCTCGGCAGCCACCGTCGGAACACTTCCCATCGTGCCCGCCGACGCGAAATCGATCGAAACGAAGTGTTTGAAGCTCATCACAGAGTTACGTGCCGGAAACGGCGTGTCCGCGAAGGAAGTGATCGACGAACTCCGCGCGTCCGACGCGGCGGAAGCCGTCGGCGCGCTCGGCGCGAGCGTCGTGCGATGCGCGCTCGACGCTCTCACGAGCGCCGGCAAGATTACGTCAGAAACGATCGAAAACGAAATCGTGTACACAACGCGAAAGAGCTCGTCCAGGTCGACGGAGGATGCGTTACTCGGCGCGTGCGCGCGCGCCGTCGCCGGCGTCGCGCTCAACCATCCCGGATCGTCCGAAACGCGCGTCATCAACGCGCTCGGCAAGACGTACCCCGTGCACATCATCGCCCGCGCGCTGAGACACCTCATCACCGACGGCATTTTATTCGAGCGCGTCACCGAAAAGTGCGCCTCGATCGTGCCCCCGGCGTTGGGCGGCGCCGAAACGGGCGACGGTCGAAACGTCGCCGAACGATTCTTCTTTCTCGCCGACGAAACATCCGAAAAGACAATCACCCTGCTCGCCCCCGATTTCCTCGTGTGATCGAAACCACACCACCGTTCCGTTCGCTTCGAGCGCCGCGCACACACGCGATGACTAGCCCCAACTTTGTAATTGACGTAGACGCCGCGAAGAGCGCGTCACTCGTCGTCTCTCGCCTCTCGCCTCTCGCGCATGCCCCCCCGTAAAACGAAAATCAAAGTGAGCGACCTCGCGTACGTGGACGAGACGGACTTTTTCGCGCGCGCGCGAACGCCCGAGTCGCTCAAGGTGCGCCCTCGTCGCGCGTCGTCGGACCGCGCCCTCTTCTCTCGCGTTTCAAAAATGTTTTCAAAAATGTCACGAGTGACTGACGTTCGAGCGCAGCGTAAAGCGTGCGCGGAGAGTCTCGCGCGCGACGCGGGACGCGCGGCGAAGGTTCGAGCGTCGACCGCGTCCGGCGAACTCGCGGACGCGTCGTCGTCGCCGTCGGTGATTGAATTCTCGGACGAGGCGTACGCGCTCTCGGCGCCGGCGGCGTTTCGCGCGCGAAGACGCGCGCGGGCGTCGCTCGATGAGTGCGCGTGCGCGCTGTGCGAAGAACCGTTGCGAGACGTGCAACGTCGATCGTATGAGATTATAAACCCGTGGTTGCGGTGTCACGCGTGTGAGCGTTTCGTGCACGCGCGTTGCGCGAAGGCGGCGCGCGTGGCGGCGCGCGAGCGTCGATCGGCGCGCTTCGTGTGCGGAGTCTGTCGGATGATGGAACCGAAGAGGCTGGCGTTTTGATGCGTTTTTTGGGAGGGCGTGGCGATGGATATACTATTGATGCATGTCGTGTGAAACGTACGTACGTATCGTATTCGAATGTAATTACAGATTGAGCAAGCGCGCTTTGCGCAAAGAATCTTCCATCATGCTCGGCGGTCGACGCGGCGGCGGATACGGGCCGATTTTCATCTTGAGCGCGAACGCGCCGAGCTTTTCGCGAACCAATGCGGCGGCGGCCGAGAGCGCGGCCAACGCGATGGTGTACTTGTTCGGCGCGGCGCGAGCGAACGCGGCGACGGCGGCGGCGAGGGCGACAAAGGTGAGCGCTCGAAGCGCCTTGCGCGCCCCGCCGATGGTGGCGAGCGCCTTGGAGCACGACTTGCAGTTGATCGTGTGCGAGTGGTAACGGTCGAGCAACGCCTCGCGCGTGGTCTCTTGCGGCGGTAAGTCGGTCTTCATGGCCTTGGGCCACGCCGGACCGCCGCCGGCGATGTCGACGATCCACTTTCTGAATGCGGAGACGTACACGTCCGCCTTGGTTGGCATGTAGCACGACTGCGCGTACGACTTTCCAGCGCGTTGTTCGATCTCGATCGAGCGCTCTTGCTTGTGCAAGAAAATTTGATCATCCTCCAAGATGGCGTTTTGGTTGGTGTGCGAGAGCCACTGCGGATACAGACCGAAGAAGAAGCGCGGGAGCGCCGATTTGAAGATGAACGGAAATCGCGCCATCAAACGACAACGGCCGGGCGTCGTCGGGACGGCGTACACGACCGTCAGCGTGGTGAACACAGGCGTTCTGAGCGTGTGGCGCATCAACGTCGGCGCGTTGTATTCCGTGTACTGTGATCCATACTTACCCTTTCGCGGTCCCTCTTGCCAAATACCTTCGAATCCCTTCGCCGTGACGCCCGATTCGCTCGTCAACTCCAAGTTGACCGGCGTCGCGTTCTCGCGCTTACCCACCGAGTTATGATGCGTGAACGGCACGTGACTCACGTCCATGACGTTCTCCAACAGCGTCGCCCAATCCATCGGCAGATCCCGGAAGATGTCTTGACACACGCACTCCGGGTCGTCGTATTCCGGAATCAACGGCAAATCCGGAAGCGTCGCCGGCGCCTTATCCTTGGACGTCGGATACACCCAAAGCATACCCTGCGCCTCCTTCGTCGGGTACGCCGCCACGCACGATCTCGCGCTCTTCAACGCCGTGTCCAATCCCGTTCCCCGTTCGATTTGCGGAATGGACGTGCACGTCCCCTCCCCCGTAAACGTCCATCCGTGATACCCGCACTCCAACTCCCCGACCTCGTTCACCCGTCCCTCGCTCAGGGGCACCAATCGATGCGGACACCGATCCGCCACGCACCGCATCTCCCCGGACGCATCCCTCCAGAACACCAACGGTTCGCCCAAGAGCGTAAACGTCAGCGGCGCCTCCTCCTCGAGGTCGACGCAAAACGCCACCGGGTACCAGTGCGCGCGCCAATCGTACGTTCCCGCGCTCGACACCGCGTCCACGGGCGTGTCCTCCGTCGTCTGAAGCGCGCGCGCGCGCGTCGCGCGCGTCATCGGCGGCGATGACGTCGACGAGGAAAAAGCGCGTCCCATCGTCGACGTCGTCGCCGACGCCTCCCCTCGTCGTCCTCGCGTCACCGTCGCGCGCGGTCGTCGAACGACGCGCGCGGACGCGTCGCGGTGCGTCTTTCCACCGAGCGTCGCGCGACGCGGCGTCGGC